>Ga0209181_10004611_pt1 | contig 20361 bp, 18 predicted proteins | sample MAT05_FD_187208 | JGI IMG/M metagenome (GOLD analysis project Ga0209181, IMG submission 187208) | Freshwater microbial communities from Lake Fryxell liftoff mats and glacier meltwater in Antarctica - MAT-05 (SPAdes) (version 2) | ecosystem: Environmental > Aquatic > Freshwater > Ice > Liftoff... | reverse complement strand
GGCGGCTCCAGGGTTGCCGCTTGCACTAATGCTGAATTGTCTATGCTCGCTTTTGGTGCGGCTATTTGCGCCACCGCTTGGCGCAAATTCTCGAGCGGCCGCCCGATGTAATAACCCTGCAGAAAATCAACGCCCGCAGCTTTCAATGCTGCGATTAGTTCGGGCCTGTCAACATACTCGGCCGTGGTTCGTTTACCAACAGAATGTGCGATTGAGTTAATGGCATGAATAACCGCGCGATCAACGGAATCATCTAAAATACCTTGCGTAAATGCACCGTCAATTTTTAGAAAATCTACATCAAGCCGCTTTAAGTGCGAAAACGAGGAAAACCCGCTGCCAAAATCATCGAGAGCAAAGCGACAGCCGAGCGCGCGCAACTGCTGAATTAATTCTGCCGTAGCCTCAATATTATTCAGCGCCCGGGTTTCGGTGATTTCAAAAGTAATGTTGGAACCGTCAATATTAAACTCGATCAGCTTATCTTGAACGTATTTACCAATGCCGTTAATACCCAAAGACTGCGCTGATAGATTAATCGATAGGCCAATGACTTGTTCAGCAGAACTTACCTCACGCAATGATTTCAGGGCGTTATGTACCACCCATTTGTCGATATCAAGCATCAAGTTGTAGCGTTCTGCGGTGGGCAAAAACGCATTTGGCGCCACCAATTCACCATCACTGGCGCGCAGGCGCAACAGCACTTCAAAATATTGCGGACGCTTTGGCACCATTGCCAGATGCGCTGCCCAAAGCGCGCCTTCTTTCTCTGGCAGCGCGTCAACATCGACTGAGCGTGCGGGCAATATGGGTTGGTAGCACAGCACAAACAAATCACTTTTGAGCGCGTCATCAATACGGCTAGACCAATTTAATTCAACGTCCATATTGGCGCGTTCGGTGGTGTCGGTCGAGTAAACATAGACCTGATTTCTACCGCGATTTTTCGCAACGTGGCAAGCAATATCGGCGTTTTGCATGGCCTCCGAGGGGGAGGCGGTATTGCGATTGATGCAAGCCACCCCAATTGAGGCGGTAATTCGGTAAGATTTATCACCGTAAATAAAAATCTGACCAGACAGCGCGCGACGGAATTCTTCTGCCACCCGCTCAGCGTCGCCGACGGCAACATTGCGCAATATCATCGCGTACTCGTCGCCGCCCATACGCGCGATGGTGTCGGACACCCGTAAGCGTTGTTTCAACCGATGGCTGGCTTCAATTAACAGCTGATCGCCCGCGGCATGGCCTGCAGTATCATTAATGTATTTAAAGCGATCTACATCAACAAACAGCAGCAAGCTTTCTTGCTCACCTCGACGTAATCGCAGCACTTCTTGGTGTAACTGCGATTCGAAATGGGCGCGGTTGTGTAGCTTGGTCAAACTGTCGTGGCTTGCCTGCCATCGCAACTCGTCTTCTAACAATCGTCGCTGCGATACATCTCGAAACGCAACCACTGAGCCTTCGCGCTTGCCGTCAATATCCAGTGGATAAACTGTACATTCCACTGGAATTGGAGTTTTAGACTCCGACCAAAACACCGTTTGCCAACCGCCGACTTCACGTGAATCCGAATAGCACTGTGAAAGGAAACAAGCCTGTGGCGGAATAGGCGTGCCGTCTTCAAAAGCCGGATGCAGTGCGGCCGCCGCACTTTTGCCTACAATATTCGCCTCGTGCGGAAAGCCCAGCAAATCGAGTGCAGCAGGATTTATGAATTGGATGATGCCGTGACTATCAACACCGTAAACGCCATCGCCGACTGAACTCAAAATGCCGTGTAGTCGTCGTCGTTCATTGTCGATCGCTTTGCGATCCAAGACCATGCGCGCCAAGGACTTCATGCGTGCCAAAAATAATTCGCGCGCTTCCGATTTGAACATGCACTCGACCGCGCCCGCTGCAAGGGACTCGGTGATTACTCGATCTGAATAGGTGCCGGTAATAATCGCTGAGATGATGCCTCGGGTTTTGTCCAACTCCCGCAGCTTGCGCACCATCGCCGCACCGTTGTCGCCAGGCATGAAGTAATCCACGATAGCGATATCGAACTCACCCGTGACCGCGCGTTCCAAACCCTCTTCCGCGCTGGATGCGACATCGACTTGATAGCCTTCAGAAAGCAATAGCCGCCGGAACGCCACGCGAACCGTCGGCGAATCATCAACAAAAAGAATTTTAAGGGAAGCGCGGCCGTCGCCTGGTGTTTTTGCGGGCTGCTGCGCGGTTGGGCTCAACAACTTGTTTATCGCTTCGGGCGTGTCAGAGTAATCCGTCCAAAGCAATAACGAAGTCAAAGGCCGTTTCATCAACCAAGCCACACCACCGGCGTCGGTGGAGTCAGCAAGCACTAAAACCGGCACGCTTTGCCATTCGCGCGTACGCAAAATTGCGAAAATTTCGTTCGCACGCTGATCTGCGTATTCTGGCCAGCTAACGACGACGATCGCGGGTGCTAACCCGGCGCTTGCGATCAGATTCAAACCGTCTGCGTAACTCGTCGCGGGTGCTAATTCATGGCCTTTGGCCTGCAACATCGTCATCAGCGCGCGTCGGCGCGTTGCTGAGGGTTCGATGAGCAGAATTTTAGCCATTTAACGGAATCATGCCTTTAAAGTAGTCATTCACTAAAAAAAGTCTTTCGCTGCGTAAGTCATTTAAATCAAACTTCAAGGAAGCTGAAACGATTTAACTAGGTTCAAATACGTTGCTGGTTCGTTTCGATTGAGCAAAACGAACCACGAAAAACTTGCTATTCGATGCCTTTCAAAGTGTGCAGTTTTGACGGCTGACTCGCGAGATAGTGTGCGAGTGCCTTAATTTCAGCATCCGTTAATTGCTGGGCAAATCCCGCCATAATGACGTTTTTCCGGGTGCCACTGCGGTATGCCTTGAGTGAATATTCGAGATAGCTTGCGTACTGCCCAGCCAAAATTGGATATTGTGGGTCAGTTTTACCTGTAGCCAAAACGACGCCATTGCCGTCTTTCCCATGGCAGGCAACGCAGGCTTTGGTTTCGATAAGTTTAGCGCCATCCGCTGGTGCGCCAGTGGCCTGCGTCTCATTGCTAAATGCTGCACTTGAAAATACTGTGGCAAATACAAACGAAAGTGCTCGTTTACGATTAACTAGACGCATCACTTATGGGCCTCAGTAGCGGTGGACAGATAAGCTGCAATATTTTCAATATCGGCATCGCTGAAACTTTTTGCTTGAGCGCGCATTGTGGGGTGCGCACGTTCATCAACCTTGTAGCCTTTTAGTGCCGCAACCAAATACTCGTAATTTTGCCCAGATATCTTTGGCACATTGTACTGCGGGTAAGCATTTTTATACTGCTCGATCCCATGGCAGCCGGAGCAGGTGTACGTTAAATCTTTTCCGAGCACCGGATCGCCCTGTGCAGATGCGTTGGTAGCAGCGCTTATCAGTGCGACTGCTAGCCCAAAACTTAGAGCTCCGAAATTCGCAGCCCAAGCCTTTATAGTTCTGTGCGAAAAACTCATCACAGCTTCCTTCTTATTATGATTTTTGGATCATAGCGGCATCTGCGTCTAATTGGCAGGCGTTCAAACTGTCATTTTGCATGTTGTTCGCTTTGACAATCGAATCACCGGAAAATTTATCCGCACGCGGCCCGGTCAAACGATAGGCACGAAAAAACGGGTCGGGGGTTTGCACGTGGCCAGCGCCAATGCATTGTGCCTGTCCAAGCGCTTTGCGAAGCATCAGTATCGCTTTCGCGGTGGCCGACTCCAAAGCTAGTCCGCGTGCCAAAAATGCGGTGATAAGTGCGGCGAGCGTGCAACCGGTGCCATGCCCACGAATATCGAGTCTTTCCGTAGTGAACCAGCGCGCCGTAGGGCCGGTAGGCGTTTGTATAAGCAGTAAATCGGAAATTTGATTGCTGCGCTCAGATTCGCCTAAACATTTCGTTCCGACGGGTGCGTGCCCGCCTTTAAGCAATACTGCTTGGCAACCAAACTCCAGCAGTCGATTGGCGGCAGATAGCATCTCGTCCCGGGTGTTAATTGCAGCGCAATTTAAGAGTGCTTGTGCTTCTGGCAAATTGGGCGTTAATAGAGTTGCTCGAGCAATCAAAGGGCGGTATGCGCTAACGGCATTTTGATCCAGCAGCTTTGCGCCGCTCGTGGCAATCATGACCGGGTCGACAACCAGCGGTGCTTGCAATGCCGCCAGGCTGTGCGTGACCGCGGCAATTGTGCTGGCATCAAAAAGCATACCGGTTTTAATCGCATCGATTGGAAAGTCGCTAATAAGCGCATTTAACTGTGCGGTTACGGCTTGCGCGCCGCTAGGATAAATTGCATTAACGCCGCGCGTGTTCTGCGCGGTAAGGGCCGTGATTGCGCTCAGCCCAAAAGCGCCTACGGCAGCGAAAGCTTTCAGGTCAGCCTGAATTCCTGCGCCACCGCCCGAGTCTGATCCTGCAATGGTCAAAGCAAAGCGATAGCGAGTGTTGTTTTTTTGCGACATGTGTTTTTTTATTGCGACAGGGCGTTGACAGGGGTGTTGTTTTTACGCACTATATCAAACACTAGAGGGCTTCCTTTGGTTGACTAGGGCGATGGTGACAAAAAAATTCTTTGCAAATGCAACGCGGACGGCCCAAACGGTTCCGTTCGCGCTTTTTTTCTCCCTTGTTCCGCTAACTTTAGTAGCGGCAGACCGCTCTGTTTCCGATTTTAGCGCTAGCGCAGCCAGTGTGTCTGCACCGAGCGCATCAGCTGCACTGAACGCACAATGGCAATATTTCATTGCGCAGGAATTTCAGCGTGCGGTTGGAATTGAGCCAACTAAGTATGCAGACGCCGATTCTTACTCAGGCAGCATCTCCAATAGCATTCGCAGTGCCCTTCAGCGCGAAATTAGTACGGCATTAAAACTTTCAAGTTCGAGCGCATTAAAAATTGAGATTCGTGATGGAAATCCTGGTCTTTACGATATTCCCGGCCTCGGATTAGTGCGTCAGGTGGGTGGTTTTGCCGCTGGCAATCAGATATCTCCGACGTTGGTTAGCAAATTTGGCATCGGCGAGGTGCATATTGGTGGAGTTTTCACCTACGAAAGTTTTTCTTCCGCAGGTTTTGGATCCACGCAACGCAACTCGGGTTTAGGCTCGGAGAATTCAGCGGGTAGTGCGCTGGTTTTGGGTTGGAATGGTGCATTAACGAATCGAGTTGAAGGCTTTGCTTCTATGCAAACGGTAACTCGAATGGACGAATATCGCAGTTATCGCGGTTTATTTGCTCAGACGGGGCGCTTTGATCAGCCTGCACGTTTGCGCGCCGGTATTAATTATGCGGTGCTGCCTAGCAGTAAAATGGCTTTATCTGTCGAACGCGTGGACTACTCTGCTGTGCAACCGTTCGCATCACGCCTCTTGCCGGATCGATTCGTTTCGTTACTTGGCGATAGCGCGAGTCCGACGTTTGCTTGGCAGGATTTGACAATTTACCGAATGGGGTACGACCAACGTATTGGTGAGCACTCCTTGTTTTCATTAGCAGTTTCTTCAAGTTTGCAGCCTAGTCCTACGGACGCCAGGCTTCGACGCGCACTTGCGCCAGGCGCTACTGACTACACCGTTTCAATGGGTTTTGAGCGTTCCTTTTCAAACTCAGCGCGCCTTCGATTGGGTGCGAGCTATATGCCCTTCTCGTATTTTTTCGGGCCGTCGCTGTTGAGCGCTGCACGAGACTACTCTGGTGCGCGAATGGAAGCTGAAGCGCTTTTTGAATTCCTGTTCTAAAGCAACGTTAGTCGCGACCTGCGGCGCGCTGATGCAAGCCTAAATGTTGCTTTCAGCAGTACTTTTTTTTGCCCTCATGACAGAGGCGCTGCTCCTGTATCTGCTTGGGCTTCGGTGGGTCGCGTCTGGCGCGCCAATTTATCTGGTAGTTAGCCTGCTTCTCATAGCTGTTTGTGCGTGGCGTTCGTTTTTGGTGCTAGCAACTTTTGCACTCAGTGGTGGGTTTCGTTCACACATTAAAGACGCAGATCAAGAAGCATTATCTAGACGCACTCTGATTCAGGCTTTAAAAACAATGCTGGGCGAGATTGTCGTTGTGCTGTATTTGTATAGCTACGCGCAAGTATTTCTTCCGATGGTTTACAAAATACGAGACTGGGCGCGTTTTACGCTGGCCTCAAATCCATCCGCACCGCGCAGCGGTCCAGTTATCGTACTGGTGCATGGTTTCGTATGTAACTCAGGGCTTTGGGCCCCGATGTTTAGGCATTTGCACGAATCCGGCTTTAACCGCGTTCACGCGGTCAATTTAGACCCGTTTTATCGCTCAATGTCGAAAAGCTTAACTGAATTTGAAGCTCAATTAGGTAAGATTGTGCAGCGTGAATGTTCATTGGGTGAAGTAATCCTTATTGGACACAGTATGGGCGGTGTTTTGGCGCGCGTATTTCAAAATCGCCATCCTGAACGCGTGCTTGCGGCGATTAGCATCGGTGCTCCGCATGCCGGAACGGATTTAGCACGGCTCGTAAGTACGATAGATGCGGGTCCGGCGCGCCCGGATACGCGCTGGCTATTAGAGTTTAACGCAGCGATTGCAGCAGAGCGTGATATCGGCCTGCGGCCTGCGCTCAATATTTGGAGTGACTGCGATAACATTGTGTATCCACAAGGAAACGCTGCGCTCATTTCCGGCGTTGATTGTCGGCTGAATGGGTTGGGACATCTGCATCTTGTATTTTCCAAGCTCGCCCTGAAACCTATTACCGAGTTTCTGCGAAATTTGGTCAATAAATAAAAAATATGAGTATCAAAAACAATAGTGCTGCGCCAGATTTTTCGCTTCCTGCCGATGATGGCAGTGTCTTTAGCCTTAGCGCATTTTTGGCTAGTGCCAAATTAGCTGGGAATTCAAGCGCGCGTGTGCTGTTGGTATTTTATCCAGCCGACGATTCGCCCGTATGCACTGCGCAATTGTGCGAATACCGTGACGAGATTGACGAATTTAAGGGCCTAAACGCCACCATCATTGGAATCAGTGCCCAAAACAGTGAAAGCCATATAAAATTTAAGAAAAAGCGGCAGTTACCTTTTATGTTGCTTTCGGATGTCGGCCTCCACGTCGCAAAACTTTATGGCGCAAAAGGCCTGCTTGGGATGAAGCGTGCAACGTTTTTGGTGGATGCAAACGGTATTTTGCGCTATCAACACGTTGAGGCAACCGCGCTTTTCCGAAGAACTGCAGAGGAGCTCGTTGGGGTGTTGAAACGACTGGATTTAGCGCAGAGCGAGGAGTGAAGTTAGTATGGCATCTCAAGAAGTCGGCGTAATTAGTAAGGAGAGTGGCGCTGCGGCGCTTAAGTACCAGCTTGAGCGTGTGCGACGTGCGCGCGATCCACTTGATATGCGTAATCATGATCCGCGCCTTAAAAACCTGCAAATGTGGCAATCTGAGCGTTTGGAGCGTGACTATACCGACGTGCGGAAAGTGCCAAAAAATTTGCTCGCCTGTAATTTCTTTCTCTACGAACTCTATGGTGACGCGGATTTTGCTCGTCGTGACCACGATGTCGAGCGTATTTATCCGATTATGGTCAAGGTCTTGCCGGGTGCGGTGCTGGGAACTGTTAGCCGAGCAGTTGAATTGAATGCGCTTAGCCACGAACTTGATTTGTCAATGTTGGTGCATTTGCCGAACGGTGAGTTGACAGAGGCCGACTATGTGCGTGCTTATCGTTTGAGCGTCCCTGTTGAGCAGCGGCGCTACCAGTTGTCACTCATTTTGCGCCTTGGGCGCGAGCTGGCGCGCGTCGTTAGAATTCCACTTATGTATCGTTTATTACAGCTATGCCGATGGCCGGCCAAAGTGGCGGGGCTAGGCGCTCTGCAGCTATTTCTGGAACGTGGCTTTGCCGCATTCGTCGCGCTAGACGGCGCTAAACCGTTCTTGGGGGAAATTCGCAAACGTGAGGTGGCTTTTTTGAAACGTTGTATCGCAGTACAAACCTAGGAAAAGCTAGCTGGTTTTATTCGTGCGCCACCAATCTAGCCCTTGTAACCACCAATATTTGCTTTGCGCTGCAGCCAGTCCGAATGCCCCGAAGGTTCGGGTCAAACCAAATCGCTTGAGTTCCAGATAGCTTAGATTTCCGGCTGCTATCGCGCTTGCAAGTGTTTCACCCGCCACGCAGCAGGGCGCAAGGCCGTGTCCACCAAATGCCTGTGCATGCCATAGACCTGGCTGTGTTTGGCCAATTTGCGGCATTTCGTGGGTTGCATAACTCATCAGACCACTCCACGCGTGTTCGATTTTCACGTCTTTGAGCTGAGGGTAAACGCGAATCATATCCGCCCGAAGCATTTTCGCTACTTGCTTCGGTGCTGCATCTCTGACGTTGATGCGCCCGCCCCAAACGATTCGGCTTTCCGGTGTTGCTCGGTAGTAATCAAACGCGAAGCGGGTGTCGTAAACGGCGGCATCCGTGTTGATAACCTCTTTTAAGCGAGAACCTAGCACTTCAGTAGCGATCACATAGGTCGCGATCGGAAGCACGGCGCTACTTAGCGCTGGCTGATTTTGCGCAAGTTTGCCGGCCAAATAGCCGCCGCAGGCGAGTACTACATGGTCGCATTCGACGTTGCCATGATTTGTTTTTACCCGCCAGCGACGGCTCGGCGAGGTGTTATTTGCTGAACTTGCAATTGGTGTAACGCTTTCAACCATTACTTGTTCAACGATTTTTGCCCCTTGCGCTCTTGCCGCTTCAGCCAAGCCTCGTATTAATCTGAGCGGGTTTAGATGCAGTGCATTGCGCTCAAAAAGTGCGCCGCTGTAGCGGGCGGTGTTGAGCATCGTCGCGAGTTCTGCTTTAGAAACCTTCCGCCAGTCGCAAGCAAAGTACTCCCGTAATAGGCTCTGTCGCGCGCTGAGCGCCGTTTCATCGTCAAACCAATTCGCCCAAAGCACGCCAGCATCAACGGCTTCGCAGGTGATTGCATAGCGATTAATTCGCTCCCGAATCAAATTTACTGCAGCCTGTGTACGCTGATACCAAGCCTTTGCAAGCGTCGCGCCCAGCGCGTTTAATAAGGCCTGTTCACCTAAGGAAAAGCCCGCAAAAACAAAACCACCATTGCGCCCGGACGCACCAAAGCCGACGCTGTTTTGTTCCAGTACGATTGCAGAAATGCCACGCTCGGCGAGCCCAAGCGCAGTATTGATACCGGCAAAGCCAGCGCCAACGATTACCGTGTGGACATACTCAGGTGCTTGCCAGGTGTCAAAGACCGGTGCGGCTGGACTAGTGTCGTGGTAGAGACTTGCGATTGCATGATTTTTCATTAGGTTGATAGTTTGCCAGCTGTACGCGCATCGCAAAAGCTCATGCTAACTCCTGACGTTCAGCCAATTCACCGCTACACTTCACAGGAAAAACGCAGTTTCGTGGCCCCGGGTCGCGATGCCATCGCCAATACCGAATCGATACGACGGGATGAATAATGAGCCAATTAATAGGCAGCTATGAAGTTTTATCTGAACTAGGTCGGGGTGGCATGGGCGTGGTGTACAAGGCGTTTGAGCCAAAGCTCAAGCGTGTGGTTGCGTTAAAAATGTTGAACGAAGGCATCGCGCATCAGCCAGGCCTAGTCGAGCGTTTTTATCGTGAAGCGCATGCGATGGCGACCTTGAGTGACCCATATGTGGTGCAGATTTATGCCGTAGGCGAACACCAGGGGCAGCCATTTTTTGTCATGGAATATGTGGATGGCGAATCCCTGGGTGGGCGGCTAAAACGTGAGCGCCTGAGCGTGCGTGAAGCGCGTAAGGTGATGACGCAGGCAGCGAGTGGATTGCAGTCCGCGCACGAGCAAGGCTTGATCCATCGTGACATAAAGCCAGGAAACTTAATGCTGACACAAAAAGGCAGTGTCAAAGTTACCGATTTTGGTATTGCGCTAGCGGCGGGTACCGGCGAGCGGCTTACTGGCACCGGCGGCATTATTGGTACACCCGGCTACTTATCACCGGAAGCATGTCTGGGTGAGCCTTTAGATGCTAGGACGGACATTTTTGCGTTGGGCGTCGTGTTTTACGAGATGTTGACCGGGCGTTTGCCGTTCGACGACAAATCGCCATACGCCCTTATGGCGGCCGTCGTGCAGGCTCAGATTCCAGATGTCACCTTACTCAATAGTGAGATCGACCCAAATACATTGGTAATACTGACTAAGATGTTGGCGCGCCTTCCGGCTGAGCGGTATCAAAGCTGCGCAGAAGTGGTTAGCGCATTAGAAGCCGGTATGAACGCATCGCCCGTTCCGCCGCCGCGTCCTGCGGCTGGAAATGTGCCTGCAGTGCCTTTGCCGCCGATAAGAATGCCGACGCCGGTGCCAGTTGCGAATTATTTGACGCCACCTAATAGCCCGCCTGCGCACAATACTGGCCCAGGCTATCCAAGCCCGCCGCACGCCAGTCCAAGTCAAGGGCCGCCTAGTCAAACTCCGCCTAGTCATGCGCCAAGCAATTACCCGCCTTCCAGCTATGGGGCATCTAGTTATCCCCCACAATCGAACACGGCGCCGGGATATTCAGCGCATCCACAAATGTATCCCCAAGGCTACACACCAACGCAACCGATCATCCTGCCACCGCAAAAATCAAGTCTATTGCCCTGGGTTTTTGGGGGTGTCGGTGCGCTAGTTGTAATGGGTTGGCTCGTAATCGCGCAGAGTACAAGCACTGATCCAGTTGTGCCGCCGAATACTCAGCTCATTCCCGACACGGAGCCAACGCGAGCACCAGCGGAACAAGTAGCCGACGCGCCCGTTGTTGAACCTACAGACCCACCTGCCAATGCTGAAGTTGCAACGGTGAGCGCTGAAAACATGCAAACACTACTGGGGACTTATAAAGGTAAAATCGGAAAGGCAGACTTCGTTTTGGTGCTGCAGCAAGAATCAAATGGCGAAATTACCGGCTATAACCTAGCTGACGATAAGCGTCGTCCTGTTACTGGCAAGGTCGAGTCTTTCAACGAAGATATCGACGCAGACGGGGATACCTGGAGTGTTTACAGCATTGTTTTGGAGGAGCCCGGCGACGATGACAACGATGGCAAATTCCGTCTTGAAATCAAACACACGCAAAAATATGTCAGCGGTAGCGGCAGTTGGACCAGTTTCTCCGGTTCCCAGCAATTTGATATTGCGGTAAGCGGTTACAGTTCGACGCGAGAGTGACGAAGGTTTTTTTAAGTTATCGTCGTAATGCCGGAAAGCAGAATTTGTGCGGAAGGGTAGGGCGCTTTTTCAAATAACTTTCTGCGTAAGGGCATTGTCGCAGACAGATAAGACTTTTTGTCCCGCAAATAAAAAACCCCGCCGAAGCGGGGTTTTTTAAGCAACTTGCAATTAAGCAGATTGAATGTTTGAGGCTTGTTTGCCTTTAGCGCCGTCAGTGATGTCAAAGGAGACGCGTTGGCCTTCCTTCAAGCTCTTGAAGCCGGGCATATTGATTGCTGAGAAGTGTGCGAAAAGATCTTCGCCGCCTGCTTCTGGGGTCACAAAGCCGAAGCCTTTGGAATCGTTGAACCACTTTACTGTACCTAGTGCCATTTTGAGTCTTACCTAATTATTTGTATGTTAATTACTGTTTTGAAGCAGTGTTGCGCGGTTTGAGGCTCAAGACTAGCAAAATGATTAAATCCGTTTGAAGGGTTCTAATCAGCGCAGTAGAAATTCGGACTACGAAACTCGCACTGGAACTCTACCTGACTTTTTTAACTTTTGAAAAGAAAGATTTTCAAATCCAGTGAAATTGTTCAGCGTTCATTTATTTATGTAGCCATCGGGCAACGTCGACGGCGAAGTAGCTTAAAATAGCATCTGCACCGGCGCGCTTGAATGCCAGCAATGACTCCATCACTACAGCGCGTTCGTCTAACCAGCCATTCAGCGCCGCCGCCTTGAGCATGGCGTATTCGCCGCTGACTTGGTAAACAGCCAACGGCGCACCAAATTTGTCTTTCGCACGACGCACAATGTCTAGGTAGGGCATTCCGGGCTTAACCATAACGATGTCGGCACCTTCGGCTAAATCCAGTTCAATCTCGCGCAGCGCCTCATCGCTATTGGCTGGGTCCATTTGATAGCTGTATTTATTGGACTTGCCGAGCGCGCCGGCGGAGCCCACTGCATCACGAAATGGGCCGTAGAAGGCGCTTGCGTATTTTGCCGAGTACGCCATGATGCGCGTATTGCGATAGTTCTCCGCCTCTAGTGCTTCGCGGATACGCAACACGCGTCCGTCCATCATATCGGACGGTGCTACGACATCGCAGCCGGCTTCGGCGTGGCTCAATGCTTGGCGCACCAACACCGCATTTGTTTCATCATTTTCAACATAGCCCATGGCATCGATCAAGCCATCTTGACCATGACTGGTGTATGGATCCAGCGCTACATCCGTAATGACGCCTAAATCCGGCAGGCTCACCTTTAGCGCGCGCACCGTTTGTTGAACCAACCCCTTGGGATTAAATGCTTCTGCGGCATCAAGGCTTTTCAAGCTGTCGTCAATGACGGGAAACAGCGCGATAGCGGGGATGCCAAGTTCGAACGCTTCGGTGGCGCGGGCAATCAGTATATCGACGCTAACACGATCTACGCCTGGCATCGAGGCAATCGGCTCAATACGGTTTTTTCCTGGCAACACAAATACGGGCCAGATTAAGTCATTGCTGGTCAGCAGATTTTCGCGCATCAGGCGGCGAGAAAACTCATCTTTACGCATACGCCGCATACGGGTAACAGGGAACATTAGAGTGCCTTTTTCACGGTTTTTGACGCTGGCTTTTTTGTCACTGCCCTTTTTGTCACTGCCCTTTTTGTCACTGGCTTTTTCCCCGGCGCGTCTGTTTCGCCTGCAAGATAGGCAAGAACTTGCTCAGCATGGCCAGCTGGGGTTACCTTTTCCCAAAGCTTTTCTATTTTCCCTGCAGCGTCAATAACAAAGGTGGCGCGCGCGATACCCATGTATTTTTTCCCGTACATGCTTTTTTCTACCCATACCCCCATGCCTTCAATTAATGCGCGGCTTGGGTCGCTAATAAGTGGAAAGTTGAGGCCAAACTTCTTAACGAATTTGTCATGCGCAGCCCCGCTGTCGGCGCTGACGCCAAATATCTGGATGGATACCGCGTTAAAAGCGGGCAGGTTATCGCGAAAGCTACACGCTTGAGTGGTGCAGCCTGGCGTATCGTCTTTTGGATAAAAATACAGCACAAAGCGCGTACCTTTTAGGCTGGCACTGCTAACGGCTTTGTCGCCATCAGCGCTTAAGGAAAATTCCGGTACTTGATCGCCAATTTGAAGCATGATTTAGCCTTTGGAGGTCTTAAAAAGTAAAGAGTTGTTTACTACATCAATTATTAGTGGACACTAAAAAATCATCTAATTTACTTAGCACTACATTAATTTGTTGCCAGTTTTCGCGCCGTCAAAGCCCAATCAAAGCAAGTTCTAGTTCGCTGAGCAGATTGTCAGTGAGTTTTTTCCGCGCATCTAAAGCGCCAAAATTTTCCTCAAGCTGCTTGCGGTTCGATGCCCCCAAGATAACGCTGGATACGTTGGGGTTACGTAGACACCACGCAAGTGCAAGCTGCGACAGAGGGATGCCTGCGGCGTCAGAAATGTGGTTGAGCCGCTTGATCTGACCAAATTTTTGTTCTGGCTGCTCGCCAAGCGCGAATTTTTGCAGCCATTCCAGCCCAGGCAAACTAAATCTATTGGTTTTGGCAAACGCTTCGCGGCTGCGGTACTTGCCACTCAAAATGCCAGACGCTAGCGGTGACCAAATGGTGGTTCCCAAACCAATGTTTTCGTAAAGGGGCAAATATTCGCGTTCCACCCGTTCGCGGTGGAGTAAGTTGTATTGAGGCTGCTCCATTTGTGGGCCGATTAGATTGTGTTTGTTTGCGTAGTCATGCGCCGACATAATTTCCTTTGCTGACCATTCTGAGGTGCCCCAATAAAGCACTTTGCCCGTCATGATCAGCTGGTGCATGGTCCAACAAATCTCGCTGACCGGCGTTTCGGGGTCAGGCCGGTGGCAAAAATACATATCCAGATAGTCAACTTTCAGTCTGACCAGTGACTGGTTGCAGGCATCATGGATGTGCTTACGGCTGAGGCCTTTTTGAGTTGGCTTTGGATCCTTGGCGCTACCAAAGAAAACTTTAGATGACACACACCACGAGTCACGCGGGTAGCCAAGCTCAGCAAATGCTTGGCCCATCAATTCTTCTGCGGCGCCATTCGAGTAAGACTCAGCGTTGTCGAAAAAATTTACCCCGAAATCATAGGCACAACTGAGTAAGTCTTTGACTTCATTGATTTTTAGCTGGCTTCCAAAGGTGATCCAGGCACCAAAGGATAATGCTGAAATTTTTAGGCCGGTGCGGCCTAGGGCGCGATATTCCATGATGATCCTTGGAAGTGGAGATGGGAGATGTGTTCTTGAAAAGCCTAGCGAATGCTTGAAAGTTCAGTTGAAGCATGCGCGATTGCACTATAGACGGCATTGATCGAAATTATTCGAACAAGGACTTGGAATTGCAAGTTTTGCCCAAATACAATGCTTCGAGCGGATTGTTCGACAAATATGGAACTAAACCAATGTCTAGGCGTCAATGTAGTTCGCTGCCGCACTGAACTGTATGACTGGTCACTATATGCTGGGCAAAATTCGATCCTAGGAAAAACGCAGGTCTTAACAAAACCCGAAAAGTACGATGTGTAAAGTCTTAGAATTTTAGTTTTTAACTCGCAATCCTCTATACTTTAGAGCTACTTGCGCGATGTAGTACTCACGCTTGAACGATACAAAGGATACACACAATGTTTAATGCACAAATGGCCAACACTTTAAGAGCGGATCATTTTGGTTCTGGTGCGACGTCGACGGCAATGACGTTGCCACGCCAAGCTATGGCTGGGCTTCCGACGTTTGCGAACTCGGCAATTGGTAGTCTTGATGCCTACATCGGTACGGTCAATGCCTACCCAATGCTGACCGTTGAGCACGAGCAGTGGCTTGCAACCCGTTTGCGTGACGACAACGATTTGGAGTCGGCGCGTGAACTGATCATGGCACACTTGCGTTTTGTCGTACACGTTGCGCGCGGCTACGCAGGCTATGGCTTGGGCGTGGGTGATTTGATTCAAGAGGGCAATATTGGTTTGATGAAAGCAGTGAAGCGCTTTGATCCGACGGTCGGCGTGCGCTTGGTTAGCTTTGCTGTGCACTGGATCAAGGCCGAAATTCACGAATTTATCCTGAAAAACTGGCGTATCGTCAAAATTGCGACCACTAAGTCGCAGCGAAAACTGTTCTTTAACCTGCGTCGCATGAAAAAGCGCTTAGGTTGGATGAATGCGAAAGAAGTCCAGGTCGTTGCAGATGAGCTGGGTGTAGAGCCAGCAACCGTGCGCGAAATGGAGGCGAGGTTGAACGGCATGGATGTCGCATTCGATGCGCCTGCTAATGATTCTGAAGATGCGCGGCCATCGCCGGTAGCGTTCTTAGTGGATCAAAACAATATTGACCCTTTTGATACCTTTGAAAACGCTCAGCTTGAGTCCTCGAATCTAGACGTTTTGCACGAAGGTCTAGAAAAGTTGGACGAGCGCAGCCGCGATATCGTTTCACGTCGATGGTTGGCGGAGCCAAAGGCGACGCTGCATGAACTGGCTGCGGAGTACAGCGTGTCGGCAGAGCGAATTCGTCAAATTGAAGCAAACGCATTTAAGAAGATGCGCGCGCTGTTCGTCTCCTAAGCCTTTCAGTTAGCCGCGATGCCGCGCTACGCGCTGGCCGTCGAATATGACGGCACCGAGTACGACGGCTGGCAATCGCAGGCAGTTGGTATAACGTTGCAGCAGAGTTTGCAAAAGGCGCTCAGCGTCGTTGCAAATTCCGCCATTGTCGTGAACTGCGCGGGCCGGACTGACGCTGGGGTACATGCCAGCGGTCAAGTGGTCCATTTTGATTCGCCGGTAGAGCGCAGCGCGCGCGCCTGGATGCTTGGCACGAACTCGAATTTGCCCGATAGCATGGCGGTGCATTGGGCGGGCCAAGTTGCCGATGATTTCCACGCGCGCTATAGCGCGTTGGCACGCGAATATTGCTACAGCTTGTTAAATCGCCAAGCCCGGCCCGGTTTAAGCGCGCGCACTCTGGCCTGGGAGCGCAAGCCGCTGGATGTTCCTGCGATGCAGGAAGCCGCGAATTCACTGATAGGTCAGCAGGACTTTACTAGCTTTCGCACCGTCGCCTGCCAAGCGAAGCGCCCATGGCGAAGGTTGGATCGCTTGGATATCGAACGCGATGGCAAAGTGCTGAATTTCCGTGTGCAAGCGAATGCTTTTTTGCACCACATGGTGCGCAATTTGGTCGGCAGCCTGCTTGTAGTTGGCCGCGGTGAGCAAAAGCCCGAGTGGATTCGTGCTGTATTGTCTGCGAAAGATCGCTCGCTTGCAGGTGCCACAGCGCCAGCGGGTGGCTTGGTATTTATCGGCCCGAAATACCCCGCTGCAGCAGGATTGCCAGAGCCCTTCTGTGCCGCACCTGATTTAGAACTGTGGGATCCAAATAGCGGTTGGCCAGAAGAATTTGGAATTGGGGGGGCTTAAGGTGTCTATGGAGATGGCTCTAATGCCGTCATGGGTGTAACGCGAATAAAATTTTGCGGGCTGACCCGCGCTGAGGACGTGCTGCTGGCCGCCGATTTAGGCGTAGCAGCGCTTGGCTTTGTCTGCGTGCCGGCGAGTAAACGTTACGTTGATATTGAACTAGCGGCAGCATTAGTGCGGGCCACACCGCCATTTGTACATTCGGTGGGGCTTTTTCAAAACGCGAACTCAGAAGTAGTGCGCGCGACGCTATCACAAGCAAAATTTTCGATGCTGCAATTTCACGGCGCGGAAGATTCGTCCTTTTGCGCGAGTTTTGGTCTGCCATTTATTAAAGCGATCCCGATGGCAGATGCGCCAGATTTGGCTGAATGTGCTATTACGTTCAGACAAGCGAGTGCATTGCTGTTAGATTCCCACTCGTTGCTGGGCACAGATAAAATCGGTGGCAGCGGGCATTGTTTTGACTGGTCCAGTGTTACTAATTTGACGCTTCACAGCCCACCTAGCTGTTTGATTCTTGCCGGTGGCTTGACGTTAGCTAATGTAGCGTCAGGCATTCGCATACTAAAACCCTATGCCGTTGATGTTAGTAGCGGTATTGAATCCAGTCCTGGAATTAAGGACGCAGAAAAAATGCGTCAGTTTGTACAAACGGTTAATGCCGCGCTAATTTGAAATATCAGACGAGAAAAGCAGTGGAAATAATTAAGACAGCACTTAACGAACCCGCCCCGAATGAACCCGGCTCAAGTGAGTCATCGCCACACGAGCCCGCCATAGACTATATGAGCGGCCCCGATGCAAGCGGGCATTTTGGCGAATTTGGCGGCTCTTACGTTGCCGAAACGCTCATGTACCCGCTTGAGCAGCTGACTGAAGCGTATCTGAGCTTGCGCGATGATCCTGCGTTTATCGCAGAGCTTGATCGTGATTTAGCCGATTATGTTGGGCGCCCGAGTCCGATCTATCATGCCGAGCGCTTAAGTCGACTTTTGGGTGGCGCGCAGATATTACTCAAGCGCGAAGATCTAAATCACACCGGCGCGCACAAAATCAACAACACCGTCGGCCAAGCGCTGGTGGCAAAGCACATGGGTAAGAAACGCATCATCGCTGAAACGGGCGCAGGTCAACACGGCGTCGCCAGCGCCACGGTTGCCGCGCGCATGGGGGCAGAATGCGTGGTCTATATGGGCTCGGTAGACATCGCACGGCAACAGCCCAATGTATTTCGCATGAAATTGTTGGGCGCGACTGTTAAGCCCGTGGAAAGCGGTAGCAAGACGCTGAAAGACGCGCTTAACGAAGCGCTGCGGGATTGGGTGACTAATGTTGCGGACACTTTTTACATGATCGGAACCGTCGCTGGGCCGCACCCATATCCGCTAATGGTGCGTGATTTCAATGCCGTGGTTGGGCGCGAGGCGCGCGCACAAATGCTGAAGCAACACGGCCGATTACCAGACGAAATTGTTGCGTGTGTCGGCGGTGGCAGTAACGCTATTGGCATTTTTCATCCGTTTTTGAATGACGTGAGCGTCAAGTTAGTTGGCGTCGAAGCCGCTGGGCGTGGCTTAGATACTGCGGAACATGCAGCCAGCATTAACCGAGGCGTGCCGGGTGTTTTGCACGGCAACAAAACGTATCTTTTGACCGACAAGCACGGCCAAATCACCGAAACGCACTCCGTCAGCGCGGGCTTAGATTATCCAGGCGTAGGCCCAGAACACGCTTGGTTAAATGATTTAGGCCGCGCCCAATATGTCGGTGCCACCGATACCGAAGCATTAGAAGCGTTTCATCTACTCGCGCGGCAAGAAGGTATCTTGGCGGCGCTAGAAACCGCGCACGCGCTGGCGTATGCCATTAAGCGGGCGAAAGAGTTGCCTAAAGAGGCATTGATTTTGGTGAACTTATCTGGGCGTGGCGATAAGGATTTGAATACTTTAATGCAGGTTTCGGGGCTTTAGCTTATCGACCGCGCACGTAAAACCTTGCAACACGCGACTGACCCGCTACAAGGATATTTGCTGCGTTGTTTTGTCCACTGTTCTGCTGGTGACGTGTTTTCATCGGTCTAGTTCTTTCTGCCCCATTGCTCCAGCATATTTATCCAGTCGTTAAATCGTGATTCAACAAATATGGTGTGACGCACGACTTGATGAATTCAACTTCGGTCTGCCCCTCGCAAACGATACAAACGCGAATCATATAGCGACCCCAATGGGTGCTTTTAGCCAAATATCCGACAGCAGATAGTCGTCGTCTAGCCATCGCTGGTACTGACCCTTCGGCAAATTTCGCAGGGTGGTTGCGCCGTCCTTCGCCTCGGCGACGATAATGTTCTCCAGATCGAAGCAATCCACCATAAAGGGCGACTGAGTGGCGATGAATACTTGGCGTGTCTTTGCTACACGCTTGAGCATTTCAGATGCCAATGTAATCGCGTGTGGATGCAGGCCTAGCTCGGGTTCGTCAAACATCAGCATGTCCGGTAAACGTTCATCCGGCATGCTGAGTAAAGTAAACAAGCAAAACAGGCGAAGGGAGCCATCGGAGGTCAGATGCGCACCAAACACTTTGTCGCTGAACTTGCTCTTCCATCGCAACAGCACTTTGCCTGCTATCGGTTCCAGAACAAAATCCTCTAGTGTGGGAAAAACGCGCTGAATCTGGCGCACTAGCTGTCGGTAGCGGGGCAAGTCGCGCTCACGTAAATCCAGCAATACGGCCGCTAGATTGCCGCCATCCGAACGCAGATAGGCGCAGTCAGAAATATCCCAACGCTGATGCAATGACGCGTTCGCGGAAGTATCGTGAAACTGGTAGGTTGAGCACTGGCGAAGCAGCGTATAGATTGTTTTTGCAGTTCGGTTCGCCTGATCCGGCAGTGCTGATTCGCGGCTCACCCCACGTACATTGCTCCATTTGGCTTGGCCGCCTTTGCTGGCGTCCGAATAGCGATAGGCCTCTTGCGTCAGCATCACGGTGTCACCGGCGGACAGGTGCGCGATCTGGAATTGATAGTCGTTAAAGCCTTCGTCGGTGGCGATGCGCAGTTCCGCGTTAATCGACGGTGTGATGCGCGCGCCCATAAAAAACTGATCGTCGCCGCCGCCTTTGCGTAGCACGAACTCTTGCAGATTTCGGGAACGAAGCATCCAGCCTAACATCTCGAAGAAGCAGATGAAGCTCGACTTTCCGACACCGTTCGCGCCAATCAGCACTGTCAACTGTGGTAGTTGCAATTTCTGGATGCTTTTCAGACTGCGAAATCCGTTAATAGAGACTTCAGCGATACGTCCTTGCAGACGATGCGAACGGTGTTGCACGCTCATCAGATTTCCTCTTTGTCAAACATTCGCTGCAAAAAACAGAATTTCGATGTCGCGTCATATTAGTAAGCGTCCGACACATTCCTTGTGAACCATGGTCGCTAGCACGTCGAATTCAGCCGACACGCGGCCTGAAAATCGATGGTATCGCGATATCGCCAAGTGCTGCGAGCCATAAAATTTCAATGCAATCAAATCGGGTAGAACTACGATTTCGCGTTAAACACTACCCCAGCGCCGCACGAATCGGCCCCAAAAACGCCTGCACCCGTGTATCGGCATCGGCGGCATCAACCGCACCCGCAAGTGTCGCCACCAACGCGCTGCCAATC
>Ga0209181_10004609_pt1 | contig 20361 bp, 23 predicted proteins | sample MAT05_FD_187208 | JGI IMG/M metagenome (GOLD analysis project Ga0209181, IMG submission 187208) | Freshwater microbial communities from Lake Fryxell liftoff mats and glacier meltwater in Antarctica - MAT-05 (SPAdes) (version 2) | ecosystem: Environmental > Aquatic > Freshwater > Ice > Liftoff... | reverse complement strand
ACCAAGCCATTGAGCACGGAACCGACAAACCAGAACAGAAAGCCGTTGATGATGAGGAGGAACAGGCCGAGCAACCACGTGATGCGCTGATCGAACTCATGGTCCGGCACCGGATGCGCTCGCGGGTCAATGTCGCCAGGCTCGCTGCCTGGCATCTGCCACAGCGGCGGCCCGCGTGCCGGCTTGAGCGTCGGTGGCGGAGTCGGAATGCCCGGATGGCCGAGAACCTGCCGGATCGCCGGCCCTTCGGTGATGAAGGCGACGATCCTCATCTCGCCGCCGCACTGCGGGCACAGTAGCGCAACAGGCGCTCCGGAGGCGTAACCCAAAGAGCCGAATGATCTCGACGGCGTCGAGGGAAATGTCGGTACACATCAACAAGCACGAGCCCCTGGAAGGGTGAGTGACCGCCACGAAGCGCACATGCACAGCACATCGCAGACCCGGAAACTGATCGTCACTTTGTGCGAGCCATAGACAGGGCTGGCAGCCGTTTGCATGGACTGGAGATCATTGATCAGAGATTTGAGCCTGATCTTGTCACCGTAAAGCTTTGGAGGGCCCCGATTCTGTGGACCCTGCCATAGATACGGGGCAAAGGCGACCGCATTGGACTTCACCCGGGTGAACAGGTGATTGTTCTGGACCAGCAAGCCTTTGACGACCTTGCCGGACGGCCGCGTAGCACGCTCGGCTACGAAATAGAACGGGAAAACGCTGCCAGGGATCGGTATGCGTGCGCAGCGTGCCACCTAGCGGATAGGCGCGCTGCGAGCCAGCTTGCATGTCTTCGCGCACCGGGACATATTGCGCATCCTCACTGCCCGCCGGCTCGGACTGCCCACGGTGGAAGCCCGCGATTTTTATCTCACCACGGCATCTCTCAGTATGCTGGGTTATCACCACGATCTGAATGAACCGGTCATCCGCCTGTGGAATGACGCGGCTACAGCAGTAGGACCATGCAGGCAATTACTTCGGCAGGAAAGCCAGCGCCACCCGCGATGCCGGTAGACGTACCCAAGCTGATCACCGCCTGCTATACGGACACGCCCGCCGCCCTGGTACCGGGGCAGCGGGTCGCCTTCAGCGCTTCAGGACACCGTGCGGTTAAAGAGCACGAGTTTCGAGATTGAAGGTGCGTCCGCCGTCACGGGTGATTACCGATGTTGTGTGGCTCGTCAGCGCGGCAAGGCCCCAGTATCGTCGCTATGGCGATCGCGTTCTGCACCTCCCGCCGGGTTCGCATCAGCGCCCTCCGGGAAAAACGAACTCTCGGAACCGGAGAGGAAGGGCGCAGCTCCCCGAATTGGCCGAACCGGATATCGGACAAAGCTGATACCGGCGCGGTCGTCGGAGTCGCCTGCACCTGCTCCAGGGGTTCCGGATCAGGCTCATCGTGCGGAGATTGCTGTGGCTGTTGCGGCCCGAACCGCTTCATCAGGAACTGGAGCAGCAGGATGACGGCAAAGAATAGGCCATAGAGCAATTCATCGGGCAGGTTCTTCACGGTTTCCCCTCCTTACTTTCTCGGGCTGGCCGAGGGATCATCCCCGGTGCTGGCGATCTCTTCGCGCATGACCGTATCGGCCTGCAAATTCTTCATCCGGTAATAGTCCATGATGCCCATGTTGCCCTGGCGGAATGCCTCGGCCATGGCTCTCGGCACTTCAGCCTCGGCTTCCACCACCCGCGCCCGCATCTCCTGCTCCAGCGCAACGGCCATGGCGCGGCGCTCCTCGGCCTTGGCCTGGGCGATCTGCTTGTCGGCATTGGCCTGGTCGATCTGTAGCTTGGCGCCGATGTTCTCACCCACAGTCACATCGGCGACGTCGATGGACAGGATCTCATAGGCCGTACCTGCGTCCAAGCCCTTGGAGAGGACATGCTTGGAGATGTGATCCGGACTCTCGAGCACGCTTTTGTGGCTCGCGGAGGAACCGATGGTGCTCACCATGCCTTCGCCTACGCGCGCGATGATTGTCTCCTCGCCAGCGCCCCCCACCAGCCGGTCGATGTTGGTTCGAACCGTGACCAGACAAACGGCAATGAGCTGGATACCGTCCTTGGCTACGGCCGCGATTTTCGGCGTCTGGATCACCTTGGGGAGCACCGACATCTGTACCGCCTCCAGCACATTGCGCCCGGCCAGATCGATGGCCGCAGCGCGCTTGAAGGGCAGGGGAATGTTGGCCTTGTCCGCCGAAATCATGGCGTTGACGACCCTTACGACGTTGCCGCCTGCGAGGAAGTGGGCTTCCAGGTCGTTGATGGAGATATCGAGGCCGGCCTTCACCGCGCTGATCCGGGCCGTGACCACCGTGGTGGGCGGAACGCGGCGCAGGCGCATGCCGATCAGGGTGAAAAGCCCCACGTAAGCCCCCGAAGCCCATGCCGCAATCCACAGCGGAATGGGCACCAGATACAGGATAAAGGCCAGCCCAGCCACCACCATTATGAGCAGGCCCAAGCTGCCGGGAATGCCAGTTCCGATTTCGATCATTTGTTACTCCTTTCGGTTGATATGCGGTATTCGCCGCACGACGATTCGGTTGCCGTCCACATGCGTCACCTCGACGATCTGACCGGCGTCGATTAATTCTCCTTCGGACACGACATCTACCCGCTTCCCTTCGATCTCGGCAATGCATGCCGGCCGCAGCACGGACGTCGCCCGCACTTTTTAAGAATAGGAATTCCAATGCCTATTCTACGATTATCCCGTGGCTGAAATTCACAGTCAATGCGCAGATCATGCCGAAAGATTCTCAAAGCTTCGGCTGGATAGCGCTCCAGTGCGTCCCCGACGAGCGGGATGCGTTCGTCGTTTCCCCCTGCCACGCGCTGCGCTGATCGAACTCATGGTCCGGCGCCGGATGCGCCCGCGGGTCAATGTCGCCAGGCTCGCTGCCTGGCATCTGCCACAGCGGCGGCGCGCGTGCCGGCTTGAGCGTCGGTGGCGCAGTCGGTACGCCCGGATGGCCGAGAACCGCCCGGATCGCCGGCCCCTCGGCGATGAAGGCGATGATCCTCATCTCGCCGCCGCACTGCGAGCACAGCAGTGGCAGCACCTGCTAGATGCGGACCAGCAACAGCGCCCGGACATGGCGCGCCGCTTTGCGATGCGGCGGCTCAGGCGCGTCGCTAACCGCCCCCTCCGTCTTGGCCTGTGCAGTCGGGTCAGCGGCGACGACATCGGCCTCTACGAGCGGCCGCGCCAGTGCGGTAACTGCCGCTCGTAATGGAGAGTTCGGCGCCAGCACCCCGACGTGTCGTCACCGCAAGATCTTGAATGAAGACTGCCCATTGAGAGCGCCTGCCCGCGGCCATGGAAAACACTGATGAAAGCCCATCGGGAATGACCTGCGGAATGTCACTACCACGCCGCGTGAAGGTGGCTGCTGGCCCGAGCAAGACGGGTCCCGTCGAGGGGATGCGTCCGGCTCAGCAGCCAGACATGGTAGTAGTCCTTCATCCGGCTGTTGGCCCGGCCAAACTCGACCATCGCGTAAAATTTTTCGGCAATCACTGGTTCCCGCGCATAGGCGCGAAGGTATGGCGCGAGGAAGCCGAGCAGCACCGGCAAAACGATTTCTTCAGGTGCGGGCTCCACCGCATCATCGAATCCAATATCGACCACCACCGGAATGCGCGCACTGGCAAGCGTCGCAGTCGTGCGCAGCCGCAGCCCGCCGTATTCCGTTTCTTCGCGGATCAGATCGGCCCGCAAAGCGCTGGCGTCAAAGTGCAAACCATCCTCGTTGCGGATCGCGAGAATTTCACGAAACACCGGCAGCATTGCCTCGGCAGACGATTCACCATAGCCCGGTAAATCGAGATCACGCGTCGGACGATGCGGGTCGTCGAACCAGGTAGTCATCAGCATTGCGCCCTTGAGCACGAAACGTTCGCGATAGCGGGTCTGGCTGATCCGGTAGAGCAATCGCTCCAGCGCATACTGAGTCAGCAGCAAATCAAAGGTTTGACCACGTTCGCGCGCCATCGTCAACAACCGCGCGCGAACCGACTCGCCCATGTTGCGGATCGGTTTATCCATTCGACGTGAGCGCGACCATGTACGGCTCCATGACTTTCCATACGCCAGCGGCAACGGCGGCCTTGGCAATCTCCGCCGGTTTGGCTTTGCGCTGGCGCAGCGCTTCACGCAGCCCTTCCACCGCCAAATTGACCCCGGTGATGCGGCGGTAGCGGAACAAATCGGCAATCGTTTTGGCGATGCCAAAGACCGGCACCTTGACGCCGTCGATCACATGAGAGCAAACACCCAGCGCCAGTTGCGTCGCCGGAAACCGCGCAAAGCGCATCGCCTGCGTCTGAATCCGCGGCTGCCAATCCGTCTGTCCAATCGCCATCCAGACACGCGGAGGCACGTGATCGGTCAACTCATGAAAGGCAAGCGCGCAACCGCGTAAACGCAAGGCCAAGACAGTTGACCCATTCGATGCCATGTTGGGCAGCAGCACCACCAAGGGCACGACGGAATCGATCATGCGCTTGACGCGCGGAGACAATTGGAACAAGCCTTGATCCTGGTGGACAGCAACGTCTTGATTGACGTGATGAAAAAAGATCCGCAATGGGCGCCGTGGTCGCTCGGGCAGTTGAAATTGGCCAGGGCGGCAGGCCCGCTGGCGATCAACGCAGTGATCCACGCGGAACTTGCCGCGAGCTATGAAACCCTGGCCGAGCTAAGCTCTTTTTTGAAGCCGACTGGTATCAGGTTGCAGCCGATTTCCGCAGAAGCGTCTTTCATGGCGGGCAAGGCATTTCTGAAATTCCGTCGCGCGAAAGAAGGGCAGACGGGTATATTGGCAGATTTTTTTATCGGCGCGCACGCCCAGTCCGAAGGCTGGAGTTTGTTGACCCGAGACAAAGCGCGCTATAGAACCTTCTTTCCCGCCGTGACACTGATTGCGCCTTGAGCCCGGGCCCGGCGGGGTAAAAGTCATCACTGGCATGCTTTGCATTCCAACTGGAGCATCCAAACCAGGGTTGGTTCACAGCTTCTCGCCAAACCGTTTGGCGCACCTGCCTAGTTGAGCTTGATGTTCAATTCCTTCACGAGGCGGCCGTATTTCTCGTAGTCCTCGCGGAAGAGGCGCGCGAATTGCTCGGGCGAACCGCCCACCGCCTCCAGGCCCTGGGGCGCGAAACGTTCGCGCAACGCTGGCTGGGCCAGCGCGCGCTCGACCGCGCCGTTGAGTCGCCGGACGATGTCCGCCGGTGTGCCCGCCGGCACCATCAGGCCCAGCCACTGGTCGAGCACCATGCCCTTGAACCCGGCTTCCTGGTAGGTCGGCACCTCGGGCAGCGTGGGCGAACGCGCCGCGGTGCTCTGCGCGAGGATGCGCAGTTTGCCGCTGCGGTAGTGCGGCATGACCGGCGTGTTGCCGAGAGAACCGATCTGCACCTGCCCGCCGGCCAGGTCCGTGATCGCCTGCCCGCCGCCCTTGTAGGGAACGTGCGTGAGCGAGATTCCCGCGAGTTTGGCCAGCCATTCACCGGCGATGTGCTGGCCGGAGCCGGCGCCGGAAGTCGCGTAGCCCATGCCGGGCTTCGCTTTGGCCAGCGCTATCAGTTCGGCCACGCTGACCACGCCCAGCGACGGGTGCACGGCCAGCACGATCGGCTGGCGGGTCAGCTGAATCACCGGCAACAGGTCCTTCAGCGGATCGAAGCCCAGCTGGTGCAGATGCGCGCCCGCCGGCAGCGCGTCGGCAGTAGCAAGCACCACGTAACCGTCCGCCGGTTGCCTGGCCACATGCTCGGCGGCCAGGTTGCCGTTGGCGCCGGCGCGGTTCTCGACGACGAAGGCCTGGCCCAGCTCCTGGGTAAGCCAGTCGCTCACTGTCCGGGTGACGAAGTCGAGCGAGCCGCCGGGCGCGAAAGCGACCACGACGCGCACCGGCTTGGCCGGCCAGGCCGGGGCCGGGGCCTGCGCCTGTAGGGCCAACGGCGCAAGCGCCAGATGCGCCAATACCAGCGCGCTGATCAGGTGTCGATTGAATCGCATGTCTCTCCCTTAAATGTTCGTTGCCAGGAATCGCTCGGCGATCGCCCCGGCGCCGGTGACGGAAATGTTGCTGCGCGAGCGCACGAAGGTCAGCGCGTCGCGCACTGCCTGGAACCGCTGTCCGTCCACGCCGCTCACGTAGGCGTGGACCACCATCGTGGCCACGCCGCCGCTCGTCGCGGCGCGCTCGATGCCGGCGATCCAGGTGGCAGCCATTTCGGCCGGCGACCGCGGACGAACCGGGTGGCGCAGGTACTGGATCGAGTCGACCATCGCGGCGCGCCAGGGAATGTGCGCCAGGCCGGGCGCCAGAAGGGCCGCCTCGACGCAGTCGACATTGTCCATGTCCTCGAACGCGGTGCCGGCCTCAGCGCTACTGTCGTAGGCGTAACCGAACTCGGCCAGCAGGCCCGCGGTGTGCGTTCCGCGCAGCCCGCCCGGGGCGCGGAAGCATGAGCGCGTCGGGCAATTGTTGAAGCGCTACGCCGACTTCGCTGGCGGATGCATGCCTGGTGCGCATGGCGGAGGTGATTCCATCTGCGCGTGTGATGACGCTTGATCGGGACTTTCTCGTCTATCGAAAGCTTGGGCGCCAGTTGATTCCGCTGCTGACACCTTTCGCATAACCGCGATCTGCGCCGGGCGACGCGCTGGTGAATGCTTCGGAATAGCGACCTCGACATTCGGATCGACCCGCATTGCCTCTATCAAGCGCACGGCCGACTTAGTGAAATTGGTCGCGCGGCGACGCCATCGCAATCACGAACCCGGTGTCAACAAACCACGTGCGCGTCATGCTTTTGTGCGCAGGGCGTCCTCGAATGAGGTCGAATAATCCGCAGGCGCATCGATACGCACTGTCCGCGCGACATCATGGAAGCTTTGCGCCGCTGGTTTGTTCAACGACCGAACGACGACTTCAACCACCTCTCCCGGATGCAGACGGGCGTCGACAACAACAACCGCCCCGTTGTGATCGACCGTGACGCTTTCGCAGATGACGGTGTCCATTGCCAGTCCTTCGCCGAAAACGTGACCAAGGGAAACTATAGCCTTTCAAGGCATTGATGCCTCGCGACCAGGCGTAATTGAACTCTTCCTTCACACCGCGGGCCGACGCTACTGTCGGCACCGGACCGACTGAACTGCTCTGAGGAATTTGGACCATTCACGGCACGGTGTGATGGTGGAGTCGGGCGAAAGCTTGCTGCCTATGGGTCGGGCTTGATGTTGGCGCCTTGCCCTATCGGCCGCCACAAGGCAAGTTCCGAGCGGATATGCGTTGCCCATTCTTCCGGTGGGCCGCCGCGAGCCACCAGGCCGGCCGCATCCAGCCGGGCACGCACGTCCCGACTGCCGAAGGCGTCAACGAAGGCGCGTTTGAGGCGCTCGGCGATCGGGTCGGGCAGCCCGGGCGGTCCGAGCAGGCCCGGCCAGGCGTCGTAGTTGACGCCTTTCAACCCCTGTTCGTCGAAGGCCGGCACGTTGGGAAAGCTGGTCCAGGGCTCAATGCCGGTGGTGGCGAGCGCGATGAGCTTGCCGCTCTCAACATGAGAACGCACGCAAGGCTAGCCGTCGCTCCACACCAGGCTGCCCTTCGATTCGAGCGCGATGCCTGCCAGCAGCCGCTGGTGCGCGGCGCTTTCGTCCGCCGAGGCGCTGTGCACAAAGGTGGCCAGTGGCCCGCTCTCCTGCGCGCTCATGGCGGCGGTGGCGCCGCCCTCGCCCAGGTCCATGCCCAGCGCATCCTGGCCGCGCGTCATCGCCAGATACACCTCGGCCAGCAACTGGCCATCGAGCAAGGCGCCATGCAGTGTGCGGTGGGCGTTGGATACCCCATAGCGTTCGCACAGGGCGTCGAGGTTGTTGCGCCGCCCGGGATGGTGTTCCTTGGCCATTGCCAGTGAATCGGTCACCGCGCCTACCAGTTGGCGGAAGCGCGGCAGGCCCGCCTGCGCCAATTCGGCGTCGAGGAACGCGACATCGAACGGCGCGTTGTGGATGATGATCTCGGCACCGCGCACGTACTCCACGAACTCGGCGGCGATGTCGGCGAAACCCGGCTTGTCGGCCAGGAACTCAGGTGTCAGCCCGTGTATTTCCAGCGCGGCGTCGTCGCTGTCGCGGCCGGGGTTGAGATAGCGATGAAAATTGTGGTCGGTCAAGCGTCGGTTGAACAACTCCACGCAGCCGATTTCAACGATGCGATGCCCGCGCGCGGGGTCAAGGCCGGTGGTTTCGGTGTCGAGGACGATCTGGCGCATGTGGCAACGTGATCCGTGGTTGTGAAGAGGCGCTGCGGCCCGGCCTTTGGTTGGCCAGCCTATCCTCATGGCGCGACCGCCGGCAACATAGCACACCGCGAAAACACCGGCCACCTGCCCCGCTCGCAGGGCGGCGATCAAGCTTGGCGGATCGGGCAGCGTACCTGGGCAGATTGCCGCGGCCGGCAACTCAGGCGGACGCCAGGCGTTTGACCGGTTCCTCGCGGATCGGCAGGTGGATCAGGGCGGCGAAAACCCCAAAGCCTGCGGTGATGAGCCAGGCGACGGTGTAGCTGCCGGTGCGGTCGAACAGAAAGCCGCCCATCCAGGCCCCCAGAAAGGCGCCAACCTGATGCGAGAGGAACACCACGCCGGCTAACATCGACAGGTAATTCACGCCAAAAATATGCGCCACCAAGCCATTGGTCAGGGGCACGGTGGCCAGCCACAGGCTGCCGATGACCAGCGAAAATACATAGACCGAAGCCGGCGACAGGGGCACCAGCAGGAACACCACGATCACGACGGCACGCAGCAGGTAAATCATCGACAGCAGATGGCGACGGGGTCGCCGGGCGCCCTGCATGCCCCACCAGTAGGTGCCGAATATGTTGCCGATCGCGATCAGGGCCAGCGCGATGACGCCGGTGTTGCCGCTCATGCCGGCATCGCGCAGATAAGCCGGCAGGTGCACGCCGATGAATACCACCTGGATGCCGCAGACAAAAAAGCCCAGGCACAGGAGGACGAAGCCGCGCTCGCCACAGGCCTCGCGAATCGCCGCGCTCGCCGATTGGCCTTGGCCTGCGACGTGGCGGGCGCGCCCCGGTTCGGTCAGCGCAATGGCCACCGGCGCCACCGCGAGCATCAGGAAGGCAGCGGTCAGGAGCGAGGCGCGCCAGCCAAAATCGGCAATCACCCATTGCAACAGTGGCGTCAGGTAGAACATGCCGCAGGCGCCGATGGCGCCCGAGAGCGCCAGCGCCTGCTGGCGCTGGGCCGGCGCTGTCGAACGGCCGATCACCCCGGAGACCACCGAAATGGTGCAGCCGGCCTGGGCCATGCCGATAACGATGCCGCCGGTCAGGGTCAGCATCAGCGGCGTGGTCGAGAGTTCCATACCCCACAGACCCAGCGCATACAGCACGCAGGTCAAGGCGATCACCCGGCCGGCGCCATGGCGGTCGGCCAGCATGCCCAGAAACGGCGAGAACAGCCCCCAGCAGATGTTCTGCACCGCGATGGCCAACGAGAAGGCTTCGCGCGACATTTGCACGTCGCTGGTCATCGGCAACATGAACAGGCCCATGCCGTGGCGGATGCCCATCGAAAAATTGACGATCAGCGCGCCGGCCAGTATCACGATGACCGGCGTGCGCCAGTTGGTCTGCATGGTTTCTTTCGTTGCAGTGTGTCAGAAGGGGAGAATTAATCCAGCGCGCGATCCATTGGCGCGCCGGCGAGTGCGGGCTGCGCGGCGCGCCGCCATCCCGGCCTCTTCGCCACGTTTTCTTCCGGCGTGCTTGAGGCCATGGAATTCGACGGCACCTGCCCGCAGTTCACCGCACCCAAGGATTGATGACGCCAAGGCCCGCATCGGCAAATTCGCTTCTCTTGCGCACGACCTTGCGTAGCCCGTGCCGCGCCGCTGTCGGCACATCGCGCGCCTCAGGCCGGCGCCGGCCGGCGCACCACGCGCGCTTCGCGGATCGGCAGATGGATCAATGCCGCGGCGCAGGCGAGCATGATGTCGATATACCAAACCCAGTTGTAGCTGCCGGTGGCGTCGAAGATGCGGCCGCCCAGCCAGGCGCCCAGGAAACCCCCAACCTGGTGCGACAGCATCACCATGCCAAACAGGGTCGCCAGAAAGCGCATGCCGTGCAGCTTGGCCACCAGGCCGATGGTGGGCGGGATGGTGGCCAGGTAGGTCAGGCCGATCACCATCGAGAACAGCAGAAAGGTGGTGGTGGTCTTGGGGGCGGCAAGGAACGCCAATACCGCGAGGGCGCGCGCCGCATACAGGCACGACAGCACCGACTTCATGCGCCAGCGGCCGATGGCCCAGCCGGCGGCGAAGCTGCCGAAGATATTGAACAGGCCCACCAGCGCCAGTGACCAGGCGCCCACCTCGGCGGGCAGCTGGCAGGATGCGACCACGCCCGGCAGGTGGGTGGCGATGAAGGCCACGTGAAAGCCGCAAACGAAGAACCCCGCGCCAACCAGCAGAAAGCTGCGGTCGCGCGCGGCGCCTGACAGCGCCTGGCGCAGGTTGGTCCCTGCTGCGGCGCCGGCGCCTGGCGCGGGGTCGCCCGGCTTGCCGCGCAACAGCCACACCAGCGGCAGTGCGGCCAGCGCCAGGAGGCCGATGCTGGTCAAGGCGGCGATCCAGCCGATCGACCCCAACAGCAATTGCGCCAACGGCACCACGGCGAACTGTCCGAAGGAGGCGCCGGCATTGATAATGCCGTTGGCCATGCCGCGCTTCTCCGGCGGCAGCACGCGGCCGATCGCTGACATCACCACCCCAAGGCCGGTCATGCCGGCGCCACCGGCCGCCACCACGCCGACCAATACGATCAGCATCCAGGTGCTGGTGGCATAGGGCGTCATAACCGTGCCAAGGGTGACCAGCGCGATACCGGTGGCTAAGACGCGGCCGGTGCCGTACTTGTCGGCCAACGCGCCGGCGATCGGCTGGGTGATGCCCCACATCAACTGGGCACAGGCGAAGGCCAGGCTGATGGCGGCGATCCCGAGACCGGTGGCGCTGTTGAGCGGGCTGATGAAAAGCGCCAGCGACATGCGCACCCCGAACACCAGCGCCAGCACCATGGCGCCGGCGCCAACCAGCAGGATTTGTGCACGAGTCAGTCGCATTCGGGTCGCCTCATTCGGTTACGGCAGCTTGCATTGTCATGCGTCGGTGGCCTTCAGGGCCTCGGGCAAGGCAAGCAGCGGCAGGACCGCATCGACCAGGCCATGCAGTGCCTCGACCTGCGCGTCACCGGCAGCGCCGCGCAAGCGCAGCTGCGCCTGGCGCCACAAGGGGCGCGCCGCCTGAAACAGCGCTTCACCGCGCGTGGTGATGGTCACCGCCTTGCTGCGCGCATCGGCGCCATGACCGATCTCGACCAGCCCGCGTTCGACCAACGGCTTGAGGTTGCGCGTGAGGGTGGTGCGATCGGTGAACAGCGCCTGCGCCAACTCGCTGACCGTCGGCGCCGCCCGCGGCGCGCGCCGGCGTACATGCGCCAGAAGCGAATACTGGGTGACCTTGAGAGCGGCCGGCGCCAGTGCCTGGTCGTACAACTGTGTCACACGGCGTGCCAGGCTGCGCAGCTTGAAACAGGTGCAGCCGGCACCGCTTGCAGAGCCGCCGGCAGGCGCGGTGACAAGCGTGCTCACGCGCACCCCGTCATGTCGCCCTTGAACCGCCTGGGCTCGAGCGCAAGGCACCGAAAGACCGGCCGAACAGGATGTTGCCAGGCACCAAGGCCGGACTGGCTGACATGGAATTGAATACTCACACGTGTAATTACACTCTTTTCATTCATGCGAGTCAAGCCAGATGAATCCCGACAGCGAACGCAGAATCATCCGTGCCGGCGCGGCCGTGCCGCTGCATGGCAGTATCGACCCCGGCCAGCGTGGCCCGTTTACGCGGGCTTGAGTTTTACGCCGCCCGGGCCGCAGGGGTGATGCGCTGCCAGCGATCGGCAAGACACTCAATTTCCGCCTGGTCGAGGCCGAATATGGCCGCACGGTATTCGCGGGCGAACCGCTGGCCGATTTCCAACATCCGATCGGCTCGATCCATGGCAGCTACGCCGCGGGCAAGTTGCCCGCGCACGGCAGCACCGCCTGCCCGGTACTGACGCGCTGAACCTTGAAGCGGCGCGGCTGGCCGCGCATCGCCCCTGCGGCCCGGGCCTTTGGCGCAAGCGCCGGTGATTGCCCTGCCATCCCGGCAGAGCCTCGTCGTACAATCCATTTCCCGCGCCGCATGCCTGCGCCTGACGGAAATCACGCGATGAACGCCCCTGCCGAAGTGTCCCTCGTAGCGCGCCTGGAGGCACAGGCCGCCGCTCTTGAACAGCAAGTCATCGCCTGGCGGCGTGACTTCCATGCCAACCCCGAATTAGGCAACCAGGAGGTGCGTACCTCCGGTATCGTGGCCGCCCATTTGCAACGCCTCGGGCTTGACGACATACGCGTGGGGGTCGCCAAGACCGGTGTGGTGGCCACCCTCAAGGGCGGCAAACCGGGTCCTTGCGTGGCCCTGCGCGCGGACATGGATGCCCTGCCGGTGTCCGAACAGGTCGATCTGCCGTTTGCCTCGAAGGTGCGCACCACCTGGGGCGGCCAGGAGGTCGGCGCCATGCACGCTTGCGGGCACGATTGCCACACCGCGATCCTGATGGGCGTGGCCGAGTTGCTGGCCGGCGCACGCGACGAGATTTGCGGCTCGGTCAAGTTCATCTTCCAGCCCGCCGAGGAAGGCCTGCCGGAGTACGAAAAAGGCGGTGCCAAGCTGATGATCGAGGAAGCAGCCCTGGAAAATCCGCGCCCTGACGCGATTTTCGGCCTGCACGTAATTTCGCACCTCAATGCCGGCCAGGTCGGCTATCGGCCCGGCGCGATGATGGCCTCGACCGACAATTTCTGGATCCGCATTCACGGACGCCAGACCCATGGCGCCATGCCGTGGCTTGGCACCGACCCGATCGTCACCGCCGCCCAGGTGGTGCTGGGCGCGCAAACCCTGGTGTCACGTCAACTGGACATCATGCACGAACCGGCGGTGGTGACCTTCGGCACCGTGCATGGCGGGGTGCGCGAAAACATCGTCCCTGACGAGGTCACGTTGACCGGCACCTTTCGCACCTTCGACGAGCGCCAGCGCGAATTCATTCGCCAGCGCCTGACAGACACTGCGATCAACATCGCCTGTGCCTGCCAGGCACGTGCCGAAGTCAAAACCTTCAAGGGCTATCCGGTCACCGTCAACGACACCAGGCTCACCCTGTGGAGCCTGGCCACCCTCACCCGGGTCGCCGGCGACGCCAAAGTGGTGCATGTGCCCAAGACCGGCGGCGGCGAGGATTTCGCCTATTTCCAGAAGGAAATTCCCGGCGCCTTCTTTTTCATAGGCATTACCCCGCCGGGCGAAGATGCGTCCAAGGCGCCGTCCAACCATTCGCCGCTGTTTCGCGTGGACGAGAGCGGCCTGCTGCTGGGCGTACGCCTGCTGGCGCGCCTGGTGCTCGACTACCAGGCCAACCCGGCATGAGCGCCCCCGCCCGGCCGCCCGCAGGGAGCCCGCATTTTCCATCGCGGAGGCTGTCACCCGGTGCTGGAAGGATAGTCCGATGAACGCAAGCAGCACTGTGATCCGGCCGGCCACGCCGCAAGACGAGAACGCATGGCGCACGCTGTGGGCCGGCTATTGCCGCTTCTACGAGGTCGCAATGAGCGCGGCCGTGACTGACCGCACCTGGCAGCGCATTTGCGATCCGGCATCGGCCATCAAGGCAATCGTCGCCTGCGATGCCACAGGGCGTGTGATCGGCATTTGCAACTACATCCTGCACGAGAACACCTGGGAGTTGACGCCGGTGTGCTATCTCGAAGATCTGTTCGTCGAGCCGGGCCTGCGCGCCAAAGGCGTGGGCCAGGCCTTGGTCGACTGGCTGGTGGCAGCGATGGCCGAGCACGGCTGGTCGCGCCTGTACTGGATGACCAAGGAAAACAACTACCGCGCGCGCGGCCTGTACGACAAGTACAACCCGCGCGACGCCTTTGTGCGTTACGTGGTCAAGCCCAGGTAAGGGGCAGTCGCCCGTCAGTCGGCGCGAGGGAGGCGCGCGCCTAGCATCAGCGCAAACCGCCAGGCATCGGGTTCAACGGCGTCAGCGGCGCCTGCGAGCGTGCAGCGGCATCATCGGCGGCGCGCGCGCCACCGAGCGCGTTGTTGATACGAAAGGCGTCCTGCGCCGCGTCCTTGTTGTAGCGGCCATAGGGCACCGCGCCGCGCGGCGTCACCACCACGCCCGAGGAATTGCCATAACGCTGTACGCCGCCGTAACCCAGGCCGGAGCCGCCGTAGCCGTAAGGCGCTGCCGGCGCATTCGGCGCCACGATCACCACCGGGCCGTTGCCGTGAGGGGTGTAGACCGCCTGGCCGTGCGCGCTGGCCGCAGTCAGGGCCGCGACTGCGGCAGTCAGGGCCGCGACTGCGGCAGTAGCTGCAAATAGTCGCTGCTGCATGGCATCTCTCCGCTGTCCAACCGGATTGCCAGCGTAGCACAAGTGCCGGCGGCGCCCACACGCAGCCGCCCCTGCCCGGACGAGTCGCAAGCGCCCCTGGCGCCCCCGTACTTCAACGCACCGAATCGACGCCGCGATTGGCAAGCGCGTCGGCGCGTTCGTTGCCGGGGTCTCCGGCATGGCCCTTGACCCAGCGCCATTCGATCTCGTGGCGCGCCGCAGCCACATCAAGCAGACGCCACAGGTCGTCATTCTTGACCGGCTTCTTGTCGGCGGTTTTCCAGCCGCGTACCTTCCAGGCGTGAATCCACTCGCTGATACCCTTCTGCACATAGCTTGAGTCGGTGTACACCACCACATGACAGGGCCCCTTCAGGGCGCCCAGTGCCTCGATCACGGCGGTCAGTTCCATGCGATTGTTGGTGGTTTGCGCGGCGCCGCCGAACAGCTCCCTTTCGTGCACACCGCTGACCAGGAGCGCACCCCAGCCGCCGGGACCGGGGTTGCCCTTGCAGGCACCATCGGTGTGAATCACCACCGTGCGGCGCGCCTGGTTCATTGTTTGCCCATCCAGCGCTGGCGTACCGCCGGCGCCAGTAGCCGCGCCTGGCGCCGCGCGCGCTGGTGCGCCGGCGTGATCAGGCGCATGCCGGCAACCCGTTTCCTGGCATGCATGATGTACACCGCCCCTGCCACCGGCCACCAGCGCCGGCCGGCGCCTTCCAGGAAACCGAAGCGAGCAAGCCATTGCTGCGCTTCAAAAGGCGGTCGATAGCAGCCGAACAGCCCGCCGCGCATCTCGAAATTGAGCAGCTTCAACCAGTCCTTCATGCGCGGCACGCTGACGAACTCCGCATCCCAGGGCGGCAGTGGCGACTGGCCGATGAGGCGTTTGAGGCCCCACAGGCTGATCGGATTGAAACCGGTGACAATCAGTTCTCCCTCGGGCCGCAAGACCCGCTCGACCTCGCGCAGGATCTGGTGTGGCTCGCTGGCGGCCTCGAGCAAGTGCGGCAGCAACACCAGATCCAGGGATTCCGCCGCGAACGGCAGTTCATGGGCGTCGGCGACCACACCCGGGCAACCGCCCAACGCTGCGGTGGTGCGCCACGGTATTCGGTTGTCACGCAGGAAATCGATGCCTGGCAGGCCGACCTGTAGCGCGAAATAGCCGAACAGGTCAGCCACCAGAGCATCGAGTTGGGCGCGCTCCCAGGCCAGCACGTAGGCACCCTGGGGCGTGGTAAACCACTGGTCGAGCGAAGCGCTGCCTCCCGCGCCCAGCCGGATTGGGTTATCTTCGGGGTTGGCGCTTGACATCGGCTGGTTTCTTGCGCGCAGGGGAGACGACAGCGGCCTGCAAGGTGTGCGCGTCGATGGATGCGAGGGCGTGCGTTGGCGCTGTCGGCGAGACTTGCGGCCGATCCGCGCGGGAGCAATTTTGTGGCCTTGAACGCATACCATGAATTATCGCATGCGGGCGCATCCGACGGCGAAATTCCTGATCTAAATCAATCGTTTGGAATAGTTTTTCGATTGACAGCGCGAGCTTTGGCAAACTATCATTCAGCGATTCAAACGAAGGGGCGACGCATGCACTTGGAAAGCGTGATGATTCGACTTTTGGCGCTTGCCTGTCCGCTGGTGTTGGCCGCCTGCAGCAGCGCCCCGGTGGTCCGCGTCACGGACTTCGAGCGGCCGACTCATCTGGCGGCGGCAGCGCCGGCACCAGGCTTGCAGGCGAGCTCCCTGGTCACGCCCCAGGAAGTGCTGCAAGCGGCGATTGGCAACGTGGACGTCTCCACCAAACCGGCGCCGGATTTGTGGCAACGCATGCGCAACGGTTTCGCCATGCCGGAACTGACCAATACCGCCGCACAGGAGAAAACCGGCTGGTACGCCGCACGCCCCGAGTACCTGCGGCGCAGCTTCGAGCGCGCGCGGCCGTTCCTGTTTCATATCGTCGAGGAAATCGAAAAGCGCGGCATGCCCACCGAGCTGGCCTTGTTGCCGCTGGTCGAATCGGCTTACAACCCGCGCGCGGTTTCGCCCGCGCAAGCCGCCGGCATGTGGCAGTTCATACCCTCGACCGGCAAGCGCTATAACCTGCAACAGGACTGGTGGCGCGACGACCGCCGCGACATCCTCGCTTCGACCAGCGCCGCGCTCGACTACCTGCAAATGCTGCATGACATGTTCAAGGACTGGCATCTGGCACTGGCGGCCTACAACTGGGGCGAAGGCGCGGTTGGCCGAGCGATCGAAAAAGCACGCGCCAAGGGCGAACCCACCGACTACGCGAACCTGCGGATGCCGGCCGAAACCGCCGGTTATGTGCCCAAACTCCAGGCTGTCAAGAATCTGGTGATGAAGCCGGAGTTGTTCAACCTGGCATTGCCGGATGTGGCCAACGCCCCCTATTTCGCCACCATCACCAAGACGCGCGACATCGACGTCAAGACCGCCGCGCGCATGGCGGAAATTCCGGTGGAGGTATTCTTGGCCCTCAATCCCTCACACAATCGACCGGTGATTCCGGGCGCCAACAACCCGGTCATCGTGTTGCCCTTGGCCAAGCTCGACACCTTCCGCCAGAATCTTGAAACCAACCGCGACAAGCCGCTCTCGACCTGGCAGGCGCACGTAGTCAAGGCCGGCGAGAACCTGGAGCGGGTCGCCGCGCGTTTCGGCATCGAGCTAGCTGATTTGAAGTCGATCAACGGCCTTTCCAAGCGCTCGCGCGTCGATGCCGGGCAGACGCTGCTGGTACCTCGAAAAGACGCACAGATTGCGACTGCGGCGCTGCCGGCAATCATCATGCGGCCCGCGATCGAAGCCGAAGAAAGAATCGTGCGTGCCACCCATGTGGTGCGCAAGGGCGAGACCCTGATGGCGATCTCGCGCCATTTCAAGCTGAACGTGCCGGACATCAAGCGCTGGAACAAGCTTTCCGGCGATACCGTCGTGCCTGGTCAGAAGCTGATTCTGGAAACCGTGGTCGTCGAGAAGCGCACGGCTGGGCGCAAACTTGCGGCGGCCAGCCCCAAGAAGGGTGTCACGGTCGCGGCCAAGAGCGCCAAGACGGGCACGCTCGCCGGTCGCGGCAAGCCTGCGGTGCGCATCGCGCGACGCTGAACAGCGCCTGGCGGACGGCGCAGCGCGCGTGCGCCAGGGCACCGCGCCCTTGCCTGTCTTTAGCGGTCGCGCAATTGCCGGCGTAGTTGTGCGCCGACCTCGGGGCGCGCGGCGAACGGATCCGGCGGATTCTTGATATCCACGATTGCGCGCATGCGGGTTTCCACATTGCCCAGCGCCTTGGGGTGCGAATAGATGTAGAACTGGTTGGCGGCGATCGCCTCGAAGCTTATCTGCGCGACTTCTGCCGCCGACACCTTGCCCGAATTCACCGCCTTCTGGCCCATTTCCCGCGCGATGCGCTGCGACGCAGTCAGTTGGTCGTGCGCGCCAAGCTCGACCGGACGGTTGCGTTCCGATTTGAAGATCCCGGTCGGCACGAAATACGGGCACAGGACCGAACAAGATACCTGCGAAGTAACCAGTTGCAGATCCTGGTACAGGGTTTCGGTCAACGCCACCACCGCATGCTTGGTGGTGTTGTAGACCCCCATGTTGGGCGGCGTCAGGAGCCCGGCCATCGACGCGGTGTTGACGATGTGCGCCTCGAATGACGGATCCTTAGCCGCCGCCAGCATCAGTGGCGTGAAGATGCGCACGCCGTGGATCACGCCCCACAGGTTGACGCCCAGGGTCCATTCCCAGTCGGCGTGCGAGTTTTCCCACAACAGGCCACCGGTGCCGCCGACCCCGGCGTTGTTGAACAACAGGCCCGGGGCGCCAAAGCGCGCCATGGTCGCGTCCGCCAACGCCTGCACCGATTCGGGCCTGGCGACATCGGTTTTCAAGGCCAGCACCTGCGCGCCCAGGGTTTGGAGTTCGCTGCGCGTCGCATCGAGCGCATCCTGCTGCACGTCGGCGATCACCACGTTCATGCCCGCCTTGTGCGCCAGCAAGGCGAACTGGTGGCCAAAGCCGCTGCCCGCGCCTGTCACCACCGCCGTCCGCCCTGCGAATGTTTTCATGCCTGATGCCTTCCTGAGACCAGCGGTGCCGCGTTATTCAACCCGCTAGCGCCGCGCGGCCCGACTGCAACGCGGCGGCAAGTGCCCTGCCTCAGTCAAGGAAACCGGGGGCCTCGGCTTGCAACTTGTCGTATAACAAGTTGAACGAGAACCAGCCGGCGAAGGGTGTACCCACCACGCTGTAGGCCTGGCGGCAGGATTCCTCGGGCACGCTGCGCATGGGCTGGCCGTGGGCGGCTGCTTCGGCCATCAGTTGCACCTGGCAGTTACGTTCCATCGAGATGTACCACCAGGCGGCCTCGTCCACGCTGCCGCCAACGGTCAAGAGGCCGTGGTTGCGCAGGATCACCGCCTTCATCGGCCCAAGCGCGCGGGCGATCTGCTCGCCCTCACCGAGCTCCAGCACCACCCCGCCATATTCGTCGTACAGCGCATGGTCGTTGTAGAAGGCGCAGGCGTCCTGGCTCAACATGGCCAGCGGTTTGCCCAGCGCTGAAAAGGCGCGCCCGTAGATGCCGTGGGTATGCGCCGCGGCGACCACGTCCGGGCGTGCCAGGTGCACGCGCGAGTGGATGGCAAAGGCAGCGCGGTTGACCGGATGCTTGCCTTCGACCACATTGCCGTGGTGATCGACACGGATCAGGTTCGATACCTTGACCTGCGAAAAATGCACGCCGAACGGGTTGAGCCAGAAGGTTTCGGGAAACTCCGGGTCGCGTACCGTGATGTGGCCTGCGGCACCCTCGCCCATGCCCCATTGGGCGAAGATGCGAAATGCCGCCGCCAGCCGCTGCTTGCGGTGCAGGCGCTCTTCTGCCACTGAATCAAAACGCGGTGGCATCGGCATGTTGGGCAGCATGTCGGCAACCGAAGTCGCCATGCCGGCGGCGTTGAGCTGGACTTTTTCAGGTGCGTTCATGGCTTGCCTCGTCAGGTTGAATGGTTCAATTTATTGAGAATTGCATGCTTCACGGCAAGAACATGCCTCTGGCGAGGCTGTCATGTTTTTGGCAACGATCAACAATCGGGCTTCACAGTTTAACGATCTGCTTGCCGAAATTGGCGCCCTTGAGCATTCCCATGAATGCCTTGGGCGCGTTTTCAAGGCCGTCAGCCACGGTTTCACGATACTTGAGCTTGCCTGCGACCACCATTTCAGCCAGTTCGCGATGCGCCTGCGGCCATAGTTCGAGGTGATCGGAAATGATGAACCCCTGGATCCGGAGCTTGTTGACCAGCACCGAGCGAAAGTTGTTGAGCGGCATAGACACGCCGTTGTAGCCGGAGATCAAGCCGCACACAGCGACCCTGCCGAATGGCTTCATGCGCGCCAGGAGGGTGTCGAAAATCTCGCCGCCGACGTTCTCGAACACGCGATCGATGCCGGCCGCTGTCGCCGCCTCGAGCGCTTCTTTCCAGCCGGCCGCCTTGTAGTCGACGCAGGCATCGAACCCCAGTTCCTTGACCGCGTAGTCGCACTTGGCACTGCCACCGGCGATTCCCACCACGCGGGCGCCGGCCGCCTTTGCCAATTGCCCCACCACCCCACCCACCGCGCCGGTGGCGGCGGTGACGACCAGGGTCTGGCCGGCGGCGGGTTCGAGAATTTTCATGCTGCCGTACCAAGCGGTGGCACCGGGCATGCCCAGCAGACCGACGTAGTAGGACAGCGGCACCTGCGACGCATCGACCT
>Ga0209181_10004606_pt1 | contig 20363 bp, 17 predicted proteins | sample MAT05_FD_187208 | JGI IMG/M metagenome (GOLD analysis project Ga0209181, IMG submission 187208) | Freshwater microbial communities from Lake Fryxell liftoff mats and glacier meltwater in Antarctica - MAT-05 (SPAdes) (version 2) | ecosystem: Environmental > Aquatic > Freshwater > Ice > Liftoff... | reverse complement strand
AAAGGTCTTGTGCGTGACCCACAACTCGATATTGCCTACCGAGACCTTGAGTCTTTACGCGACAATCTTATTCAAGCACAGGAGAAGATATTTGACGTTGGGGTATACATTACACTGTATGGTAGTTCGACTTCTGAGCTCGATAAAATAGAATCTGAGATCCGCTCTATTCTTGAATCGAAGCTCATTTACGTAAAACCGGCACTTTTCCAACAAGAACAAGGATTCAAAAGTGTTCTCCCTACCTGCCAAGACCTTCTTTCAATTCACACGAAACTCAACACAGCACCACTTTCATCTATTTTTCCTTTTATTTCATTTGACCTCACTTCAGACAGAGGAATCTTGTATGGTGTAAACCGTCATAACAATAGTCTTATTCTTTTTGATCGTTTTTCACTCGAAAACTACAACTCAATTATTTTTGCTAAATCTGGATCAGGAAAATCTTACGCCACAAAACTTGAAATTCTCCGTACATTGATGTTTGATACTGAGGTTATTATTATCGACCCAGAACGTGAGTACGAATACTTAGCTGAGGCAGTGGGAGGACGAATATTTAACCTCTCTCTCAACTCAGACCACCATATTAATCCATTTGATCTTCCGGTCGCTGCGCCAGACGAATCTCCAGAAGACGTCTTGCGTGCAAATATTGTTACCCTAGTTGGACTCTTTCGTGTAATGTTGGGTGGATTAAGTCCAGAAGAAGACGCCATCATCGACCGAGCCATCAATGAAACTTATGCGTTAAAAGACATTACACCAGACTCTGATTTTGCTACCATCGAGCCACCACTCATGTCAGACTTTGAGCTTGTACTCGCGGGAATCGAAGGCTCCGAAAGTTTACTCCAAAAAATTACCAAATACACAAAAGGAACATGGTCGGGATTCATTAATAAGCCTACAAATGTAGACATTAACAAAAAACTTGTTGTATTTTCAGTGCGCGACCTTGAAGATGAGCTCAAACCGGTGGCAATGTACCTCGTAACGCACTATATTTGGAATGCAGTACGCCGAGAGCTTCGCAAACGGCTTCTTGTAGTTGACGAAGCATGGTGGATGATGAAAAGTGACGACACAGCGAGTTTTCTGTATTCACTCGCAAAAAGAGGGCGTAAATATTACCTTGGCCTTTGTACTATTACCCAAGACGTTGCGGACTTCTTACGATCGCCATATGGTCAACCGATTCTTACAAACTCCTCTCTCCAACTCCTTCTAAAACAATCTCCGACGTCAATCGACCTCCTTCAACAAACATTCAACCTAACAGATGAGGAAAAATACCTCCTCTTGGAATCAGGAGTAGGAGAAGGAATTTTCTTTGCCGGACTCAAACATGTGGCTATAAAAATTATTGCTTCTTATACCGAAGACCAAATTATTACCTCAGACCCGTCACAAGTGTTATCATTAAGGAAGCTCAAACAAGAATATGCTGACAAAGACAATCACGAAAAAAAGTAGTTTCATATGTGCGCTCTTTTTGGTTGCACTTATTTTTCCTCATACTCTTTTTGCTCAGACGAGGCCCATAGTGAACATTGATATTACTCCAGAAAACTATAGTCCAAATGAGCAAGTTACTGTATCTGCTTCTAGTTTTAATATACAAATCGACTCAGTTGAAATTGAGTGGTTTGTAGATGGTAAGACATTTAAAAAAGGCTTTGGTTTGAAACAAGTACAAGTAGAAGCTCCAGATAGTGGTACAACAAGAGAGATTCGTGTTGTGGTAACACAAAAAGATCAAACTATAGAGAAAAAAACTACACTCCGTCCAGAAACACTTGAATTATACATTGAATCTATTGATGGTTACACACCAGTCTGGTATTTGGGCCGTTCACAAATCGCCGAAGAGAGCATTGTGAAGGTTGTAGCAGTACCTGATTCTTTTAACGCAGTAGGTGGTGATAGTAACCGTGTATATACATGGTCAAAAGATAGTTTTAAAGATCCTAGACAATCTGGTCGTGGTAGACAAGTATTTGTCAGCAAACTAAGTCCGTTTGTAAATAGTGAAAATATTACTATTGAGGTTGGTGGCACAGCAAAAACCATTGTACTTAAACCATATTCAACAAGTCTGTCACTCTATGAATATTCACCCCTAGTAGGAACTCGTTTTGAAAAAGAACTCTCTAGTAAATTAGACCTTACCAAAGAAGATGTTACATTTGAGGTTGTGCCGTGGTTTTTTTCTGCATTAGATCGCAACAGTAGTGGTTTAAGTGTAAGTTGGACTGTAAACGGACTTCCAACAAAAACACAAAGTAACCGCTCGCTTTTAAATCTCCGTAAAGGCTCAACCCAAAAAGGTAAAGCTGATGTGGGTGTGACTGTAAAACACAAAGAAAGGACTTTACAGTCTAATAAAGCAACTTTAACTATTGATTTGTAATATGAAGAAATTAATTTTTATTGCCGCATTTCTTTTTGTCCCCTTGTTTACCACAGCCCAAACACCTTCGCGGTCAGGTATAACACTGGAAACAAAAGAGGCATCATTGGGACAAGCAGCTGTTAATCTTGAAGGATATTTAAGTGCCTACAACATAGCTCTTGCACAAGGTGATGCTATACAAGTCTGGTTTCGAGTTAGGAAAAAAGGTGATACCGCATGGGGCGCAACTGGTGGCTCTATAAAACAAGGTAATTTTAGTCCAACTTTCACATATGCCTATACGGGGGTTTTTACAGGAATAGGGTGTGAGCAATTGGAATATCAAGCTGTTGCACAATATCGAAGTGTATTAAGGTCAATATATCAATCTCCACCAGAATACAGAGCTGACATAGGTACATTTGATTTAACAGTAATTAGTAATAGATCTAATGCTCAAGTTGCTCTTGGTGAGATGAAACTACTTCAGGGAACAGAAAATTGTGAAGACCCAGGACCAAGCACAACGGGGGGTGGGGACGAGGTAGAAGACCTTGGGAACAACACATATGTATTCCTTACTCCTCTGCCTTTAAATGAAGGCCTCCAGCCAAAAGATTCTGTTGAAATTGGCGCTGGTGGAGGAGGGATTCTAGGAATTTTACAGAGAATATTTACTATAATGCTCGTTGCGGCAGTTGTGCTTGCGGTTGTATTTATGATTATTGGTGGTGCACGTTATGCAACAGGTGACACTTTGGGGGGTAAAATGGACGGGAAAGAGATAATCACCAACGCAGTCAAAGGACTTCTATTTGCACTTCTTGCGTGGCTTTTGCTCAATATTGTTAATCCAGATTTATTACGATTTACTCTTTCTATTCCAAACATTGGACAACCACTAACACTTGGGACTGGAAATGCAACACCAACCACAGGAGTGGGTAGTACCATCCCTGGTGAAGGGTGTAGTGTCGGAGTAACTGATGAAGAATGTTTTGCTAAAATTATTGCAGACGAACCTCGGGTTAGAGGACAACTCTCATCTGCAGGTATCACAATAGAACGTGGTGATATTCCATGTCAAAGATTTAACGCAGCTGCATGTACCACAGTAGGTTTATTAAGTAATACAACATTAAATAAACTCATCCAAGTGAATACTGATTGCAAACAAGCAAATCAACTATGTAAAACAATTATTACAGGGGCAACAGAGTACTGGCTGCATGGAACAGGTGGCAATCACAAAAAATTTACTGCAGTAGACCTAAAACTTAATAATGCACCATTTGATAACTTTATAAAATCAAAAGAAAAAGTCGCAAACCCTTACAGAATTTGTCGAGAAACATATAGTTACAAAGGATTACGTTTTTGTAATGAGTCTGGAAGTCATTGGCATGTCGAGACATTAAGTTCAACTGGAGGTGGCACTGGATCAGGAAATACTGGAGATCCAAAACCTGGAAAACTATTTACTTTTCCAAGAATAAACATACAAGGGTTCGTAGTACCTGGGACAGGAAGTGTGTACAATACGGCACAAATAACAGGAAAGTTGAATGTCAAAACAATGACGGATCTGGGACCTAAAATACTTGTTGCAGCTAATAGAGAAAGTTTAAATTATAAGCTTTTTTATGCTCTTATTGCACAAGAATCTGCGGGCAACCCACAAGCAGGAAGTGGTGCTGGAGCATGTGGTGTTGCACAATTACTCCCAAACACAGCACAACTTCTTGACTCAAGTCTGACTGGGGACATATGTCAAAAATTAAAAAACGACGTTGATTTAAGTCTTAGACTAGGAGCAAAATATCTTAAACAAGGTGGTGGAAGTGATATGGATAAACTTGCTCGTTATAATGGCGGACCCGAGGCATTAGAAGCAAGTAGTGATTGTCCTGGACGAAAGAAATATGAGTGTCCATGGGATGCTCCTGGATATTACGATCGAAGTAAACCAAATGGTGCCCCACTTAAAGCTCTCGAAAAACAAAGTGATATTAATACTGGTTATAGTGAAACACGTTTTTATATTATTAACATTCTTACTATGATGGAGGTTATGAGGTAGGTTTACTTTTCTTGTTTGTATATAATACACTTATGAAAAAATCTTGGTTTGTTGTCCTTGTTGTTTTTATCACCCTCCTCCTTCTTGGTGTTGGTTTGTATTTCTTTTTTCCTTCTTTTACAAAAATAGGCGACAATCTACGTCCAGGAGGAGGTTCTCTTTTTGGAAATACTGACGACAATAGTAGAAATAATACCCAAAGCACAACAACAGTACCGACAACCCCTATCACACCGGAGATTCCTGTTGAAGAAACCCCCCTCAAACCTGAAGTTGGTTTTAAAGCATTCAAGATAGGTGAGTATGTAGTGTCTTCACTCCAACCACTTGATTTTAGAGTAAGTACTACAAGTACCACTACACTTCTTTTGAGTGTTGGACGTGGGTCTGGTGTCGTGCGTCTATACGACCCAGAAACAGAAGCTATGTCGATTGTTGGAACTATCTCAATACCAAACATCATTGTATCTGAATTTACCGCAAACAGTCTTTATGTAGTAGTACAGTCGCAAGATGTTGATACTTTAAAAACCATTGTACTCAAAAGTGACCCTCGAACACCAACAGAGGAACGGTTTTTTAGTCCTGTGTTTAGTAGTTCCGATGTGACATCTTTTTTTATCGAAGGAAATACTATTTATCTTATTGAAAAAATAAAAAGTGGATCTGAGTTATATGAGTATGTACCAAGTACAAACAAGAGAACGCTTTTGTATCGAGGAGTATTTTCTGATTTGTATGGGTTTGCGCGTGAGGGAACTGTGTTCTTGGGAACAAAAGCAGCGGCCGGAATGCAAGGATTCATTTTCAAACTCGATAAAGCAAAAGGACTACTGACAAAAGTTGATTCTGGTACAGCTATTTTGGGTATTCCAAACCAGGGTGGTGATTTTGTACTCACAACTGAATTTTTTAGTACCAGTGCCCAAACAAGACTTTACAACACCACAACAAAAGAGTCCCCACTTCTTTCTATTCGCACAATGAAAGACAAGTGTACACCAGACTTTAGTACACGAACATTTATGTTTTGTGGTGGATCTTCTAGTGTCCCTGCAAATATGCCCGACTCTTGGTATATGGGTAAAACAAGTATGCGTGACACTCTTTATCTTCTAGATTCAGCACGGATATCGTTTAGTGTTTTGACAACCACTGACGAAGATGTTGATGTAATCTATCCAAAATCATCATCGTATTCTGGAATTTTGACATTTATAAACAAAAAAGATTCTCATCCGTGGATTATAATAAGTAAGTAAAAAATAAAAGCGCCATATCGGCGCTTTTATTTTTTACTTACTTTAGATATTTTTCTTATCTTTCATTTGAACAAATTTTTCTTGTGCAATAGAAAAAAGACTGTTCATGATCCAGTACAAACCAATTGCAGCAGGGAAGTAGAACGCAGTTACTGTAATTAAGATCGGAATGAAGTAGAGAGTTTGAAAACGAAGACTTCTTTGTAATTCGTCTTGAAAGTTTGGTATTTCACCCTGCTTGCGTGCTGGCACAATGGGTTGGAGCGCGAGAGTACTTCGACTATGAAAGTATTGTGCAGCACCAGCTAAAATAGCAATAACAAAACTTCCTTTAACCATAAGGTCAATATTGAAGAAGAATGTGTTTACTATCTCAGGAAAATGAATAAATGAATACAAAGCACCTGTGTGGTGTACTAATCCTTTTGAAAAAACAAAATACAAACCTAAAAATATTGGTACTTGAACAAAAAGAAGATATCCAATCATTGAGAAGGGATTTACTTTTTTCTCTTTATACACCTCCATTATTTTAATTCCTAGTGTTTGTTTGTCATTTTTATACTTTTCTTGAATTTCTTTTACAAGTGGCTGGACTTCTTTAAGTGCTTTTTGGCTTTTGATTATTTTTTGATATACAGGGAAAAGAAGAATTCGAATGAGAATAGTGAGAACAATTATTCCTACCCATGCGTAGTTTCCTGGTACAAAATTTAAAATAAATACCAAAGTGTTATACAACGGCTCGTATATTATTGTTTCCCAGATAGTTTTAATCATATTGAGCTTGTATTATAGCGTAAATTTGTGAATATGGCAGATATAAAGCTTGTTTTGTAACAAAAATCTTCAAGTTGTATGGTTTTTTAGGTATCACTTGTAAAATAGACCTTATTCTCCGTTTCATCTTATTTCGATCGACCGCTTTTTGTATCTCTTTTTTAGGAATTACAATATAAAAAGAAAGGCTTTCGGCCTTTTTCTTTTGTATGGAAATGGGTGGCTTTATAAAAGCCATAAAGTAGTCTATTTACCCTTTACCTGACTCTTAACAGTTAGTTGTGCACGTCCATGACCTCGACGACGAGCAAGAACCTTCTTTCCAGCACTTGTGGCAGTTCGAGCCATAAAGCCGTGTTTTCGGGCTCGTTTTACTTTACTCGGTTGATACGTTCTTGACATGGCAATAACTATAACATAAAAGACTCAGAATACAACACCTTTTACTGTTTTTACACTTTATGAGATTATCCACATAAATAAGTATTTTATTGACCATGTTGCAGAGTTATCCACAACCTCTATAATGACTAGTATGAACACTAAGGAATTGTGGCAAGCTGCGCTCGCTGAAATAGAACTTTCACTCTCACGAGCAAACTACAGTACTTGGTTTAAGAGCACTACAATCGCCAAATTTGATGACGGTACAGTGTATATTGGTGTTCCTAATGAGTTTGTCAAAGATTGGCTCGTAACCAAGTACCATTCTTTTATTTTAAAAACACTGCGGGATTTAAATAACCATGTTCGAACAGTGGAATACTGTATTACAAAAATAACAAGTGAGCCAAGGAAAGAAACAGAAGTTGGACCATCAGAGAAACCTGCATTTTCTCGACTTCCTTTTCATGAAACAAGAGAGGACGGTCTCAATCCAAAATACACCTTTCAAGGATTTATTGTTGGACCGTTCAATGAGCTCGCATATGCAGCCGCGCAAGCTATTATAAACCACCCAGGAGCTCAATATAACCCTTTATTTATATATGGTGGAACAGGTTTAGGAAAAACCCACCTTTTACAATCAATGGGTAATGAAATCAAACGACGTTTTCCGGAATATAAGATATTTTATACCTCACTTGAAAAGTTCTCTGTCGATTATGTAAACTCTATGCATGCCAATAAAATCAATGGTTTTAAAGAGAAGTATCGTAAATATGATGTTCTTATTATGGACGATATTCAATTTGTTAGTGGTAAAGAAAAGACCCAAGAAGAGCTTTTTTATCTTTTTAATACCCTCCACGAACAAAACAAGCAAATTATTTTTAGTTCTGATAAACATCCAAACTTTATTCTTGGACTTGAAGACCGTTTACAGTCTCGATTTAATGCAGGAATGATTATCGATATAATTCAACCTGATTTTGAAAGTCGTTTTGCTATTATTCGCTCAAAAGTTAAAGAGAGTACCTCGTTTATTTCTGATGAAATCCTTGAATACGTCGCGGAGTCAGTACAGGGAAGTATTCGTGAACTTGAAGGAGTACTAAACACAGTTCTTATGCAGTCTCAACTCAAAGGTCGAGTAATGCAACTCCAAGAAGTAAAGCAACTCATAAAAAACAACATAAAAACGAAGAAAAACATCTCACTACGTGATGTTATTAAAGTAGTAAGTGATTTTTATGGTATTGATGATGCTTCTATTTATAATAAAACCCGACGAAAAGACATTGTAAAACCACGACAAGTTGCTATGTATATACTTCGAGAGGATTTTGATATCTCATACCCAGCAATTGGGGACACATTAGGAGGACGTGACCACACAACCGTCATTCATTCATATGAGAAGATAAAACATGATTTAACCACAGATCCAGTACTAATGAAGGAGGTTTCTGAACTCAGATCACTATTCACATAATCCACAGGTATTTATCCACAGTATTGTGTATAAGTTTCAAATAAAGACACACTTATCTACAGACTAAAAATCTCCATCAACTTCTTACCCACAACAATTATGCAAAAAATCTTTAAAAACTCTTACACATAAATCTATAAAACATATCCACATATTCACACCACTATCATTACTACATAATATTATATAATAAATACTATGAAACTAGATTGCACAATAGAAAAATTAAAAACAACTCTCGAATTTGTATCTACAACTGTTTCAAAACAGGCGGTTACCCCACTTCTTCAAAATATCTTTATTGAAGTCAAAGACCATATAGTTCTTTTTCGTTCAACATCAATCGATACATCAAGTGAAATACGAATGTCTGCTAAAGTTACTCAAGATGGAAAATTACTTATACATGGAGAAACGTTTACAAAACTTATACAATCGATTGTTACTCAAGAGAAAAATATTACTCTTGAGGTTAAGGAGACTGTACTTGTTGTTACGTATGGAAAAAATAAACACACTATAAAACTTACCCCTTTCGAGGATTTTCCTTTTATTCCAAATATTTCAGAAAATGCAACATCAATAATTATTCCTGTTGAAAAATGTATTGAAGGAATAACTACAGTCTCGTTTGCGTCAGCACAAAGCGACCTGAAGCCAGAAATTGCCTCTGTATACGTGTATAGTGTTGAAAATGAGTTAGTGTTCGTTTCGACAGATTCCTACCGCCTAGCAGAGAAAAAAATTCGTTTAAAGCAAAATTACCCACTCAGTATTTTGATTCCAAATAAACTTATTTCAGATCTTGTAAAACTACTTAAGCAATTTACTGGAGATGTTACTTTGGAGTTCAATAAAAACACACTTTTAGTGAAAAATGAGTACCAAACAGTTCATATTCGACTTATAGATGGTGTTTTTCCAAATTACAGACAAATTATTCCAAGTTCAAGTACAACAACTGTGACAACTTTAAAACATGATGTTCAAAATCTTATACGAACCCTATCTTTGTTTACTGATCGTTATAATCAAGTGACTTTGATTATGGTTCCAGAAGAAAAAGGTTGCAAAATAAACACAGAAAATGGAGATGTTGGTGCTTCACATCAATTTTTAGAATCTGTAATTGTAGGAGAACCACTTACTTTGAGTATTAATGTAAAATATTTATCTGAAGTACTTCCATATCTCTTTAAAGAAAGTATGGTTTTTGAGTGTACAACAATACAACGGCCAATTGTGGTAAAAAGTATTTCTGATGGGTCTTTCATATATCTTATAATGCCACTTTCTCGATAATTCATGATTGAAGAAGGTTTATTTGCGCGTTTTCTTAAACCTCTTCAACAAAAAAAGACAGAAAAAGAAGCTGTTAAAAGTGTTTTAAGTAAGTATCTACAAAAAGACTGCGACTTTGAAATCAAAAGTCTTAATATAAAAGTTAAAAATATATCACAGGTTTATAAAAAAGAACTTTTGTTGCAAAAAGAAACAATAGAAGACGATTTAGAAGAAACACTCTTTAAAAAATATACAATATTTTTTTAAAATTAAATTAAAATTTAGTCAGAAAGTGGCTCACCTGATTCATTGTAAAACCCTTTAGTCGAAGGGTCTACTACTTGTACTCCACCACAAATGTTTGGATTTCTTGCAAGCCAGGATTGTACCGGATACTCCCAGTGAGAATATTGAGGATCTAGTTCTGGGTTTGTTGGGTATGGACCAGTAGGATCTTTTTTATATACCCAATGAAGAATATCATGCACAATTGGGAGTCCGTCAGTTGTTTGGGTACACCACGTACCACTAAGAATTGGTTTGGTATTTTCTGTGCTACTTGCTGTTATGTATGGGGTAAAAGACTCAATAGTTGTAGAGCTTGCAAGACCAATATCCATAGCTTGTCGCCATAATGGTGCCAAAATATATCCAGATGTTTTTTTAATCATTGATGTATTATCGTTGTTTCCACCCCAAACACCTAAAACAAGTGATGGGTTGTACCCAACAGTCCAAACGTCACGATAGTTTTGTGTAGTACCTGTTTTTGCAGCCACATCACGATCTGAGTAATTGAGTGGTGAATTTAATGCAAACGCTGGTACTCGGGCTTGCGCATCGCTTAAAATACTTGAGATTTCACGTGCTGTATTTTCAGTAATAACTCGTACTCCTTTTTCTTTATATTCTTTGAGTACAACCCCATCACGTTGCGTTATTTTTAGAATTCCAGTTGTGGGGTGTTGTATACCTTCAGTTGCAAAGACTCCATATGCACTTGTGAGATCAAGAAGTGTTACTTCTCCACCACCAAGTACAAGTGTAAGTCCAAGTCTATTTTTGTCATTTAAACCCTTAATTCCCATCTGAGTAGCAAGTGAAATAGCATCATCAAGACCTGTTAAGTAAAGTGCTTTAACTGCCGGAATGTTAAGTGATTGAGCGAGTGCGTGTCGGAATGATACAGGGCCACGAAACTCGTTGTCGTAATTGTTTGGCATATAACATACAGACTTATCTTGGCCGGCTGGTGGATTTCCTTCGGCGTCACAATATGTGTTGAACTCTGTAGGAAGATCAAAAACAACTGTGTCGGCAGTGTATCCTTTCTCAAATAACGAAGCGTATACAACAGGTTTTATTGATGAACCTGGCTGACGACCTTGTACTGCAACATTCACTTTTCCATCTATTTTTTCATCAAAATAGTCACGTGAGCCAATAAGTGAAAGAATTTGACCTGTTTTTGGATCAAGGGCAACTAGGCTCGCATTTGACATTTTTGTTTCAGGCTCGCTTTTGAGTACATAGTCTTTTAAGGTGTCCTCAAGTTGTTTTTGGAGTGCGTAATCAAGGGTGGTTACAACATGGAGACCACTTTGTTCAAGAGCTTCAATACCATAGTTTTCCTCCAAATATTCTCGAATATAAAACACAAAATGAAGTGCTTTTCCTGATGTTTCAGTAATTGCTTGAAATTCAAGTTTAGTATTTTGAGCTTCCTTCATTTGTGTTTCTGTAATGAAATTACTTTCAAACATTCTACGTAACACGAAGTTTTTACGGTCCTCTAAGGCGTTTCTATTTTTACCATACGGTGAAAAAAAAGATGGCCGTTGTGGCATAGATGCAAGATATGACGCTTCAACAAGATTTATATCTTTTGCACTTTTATTAAAATATGCACGTGACGCTTCTTCAACACCGTACATTGTTCCTCCATACGGACTTTCGTTCAAATATATGGTTAAAATCTGCTCTTTAGTGAGTATTCGCTCTAGTTTTATTGCCAAAATCCATTCTTTTATTTTTCTTGTAAGGGCTCGCTCACGAGTCAGAAGTGCGTTTTTAATAACTTGTTGAGTAATAGTTGATCCACCACTACTACTTCCCCCAGGGAGAATATTCTCAATAACCGCACGAATAATTGAGGTTGGGCGAATACCACTATGTTCATAAAAATGAGCATCTTCAACAGCAACATGGGCCTGCTTGAGGTACTCACTTATTTCAGATGGAGCGACTTCTGTGCGTTTAATATCTTGGTGAATGTTGTACAGCAACACTTTTCCAGTTCTATCAAATATTTTTGTAGAATTAGCAACCTTTCGAGTCTCAAAATTGTTTAGGTCAGGAAGATCAATTGTGGCAACCCAAATAAGCAAGGAAGCTCCAATAAGTAGTGCAATGCAACCTCCAAAAATAAGAACATCACGGATGAGTTTCTTGAGTTTTTTTCTCTGTATCATTGGGTACAAGTATAGCACCTCAAAATGGTATACTAGAAAAAATATATGCCAAATATAGATACCAATCTAGTTAAAATAGAAGAACTCCTTTCTCGGGGAGTAGAAGATTGTTTTGTAAAAGAAGACTTAAAAAAAGATCTTCTTTCAGGACGACAACTTCGTATTAAGTTTGGAATCGATCCAACGGGTCCAAAAATCCACATTGGGCGCGCAATTCCACTTAGAAAACTTCGTCAATTTCAACTCCTGGGCCACCAAATAGTGCTCATTATTGGTGATTTTACTGCACAAATTGGTGATGCATCAGATAAGCTTGCGAAACGCCCAATGCTTACTCGAGAAATAATCGAGGAAAATATGAGAGATTATAAAGCTCAGATTGGGAAAGTAATCGATATTGAAAAAGTTGAGTTTGTGTATAATAGTGACTGGCTTCGCCCGCTTGGTTTTCAAGAAATATGCCAACTTGCTGAGAGTTTTACTGTCCAACAAATGATTGCCCGACGAAACTTTGCTGAACGCATAGAAAAAAAAGAAGAAATTTCTTTACGTGAACTTCTTTATCCTCTTATGCAAGGATATGATTCTGTTGCAGTACAGGCGGACGTTGAAATTGGTGGATTCGACCAACTCTTTAACTTAAAAGCTGGAAGGTATATCCAGAAGCATTATGGAAAAAAAGAACAAAATATTCTTACGTTTTCAATGCTAGAAGGTACAGATGGAAGAAAAATGTCGACAAGTTGGGGGAATGTTATAACTATTGTTGATGAACCAAACGATATGTATGGAAAGATAATGTCACTCAAAGATGAGCTTATTGTAAAATATTTTACTCTCACAACAGATCTCTCTTTAGAAGAAGTCGTATTGATAGAAAAAGCTATTAAAAAAGGTGAAAATCCAAAAATACATAAAATGCGCTTAGCACGAGAAATTGTAACAATGTATCATTCAGAAAAGGCTGCCGCTAAAGCAGAAGAGCAGTTTGAAAACGTATTCGCAAAAGGTGCATTACCAGAGACTATTCCGGAGCTCGTTGTTTCTGTAATGGACGTGGCGCAAGAATTAAAACGACTGCAAATAATTGAATCAAAAAGCGAATGGACACGCTTGATAAAAGAAGGTGCGGTAAGTATTCATGAGGGTGAGGTTATACAGGATCCCAAATGGTTACCACAAATACCGTGTGTACTTAAAATAGGTAAACGTCGTTTTGTACGATTCGTCTAAATTAAAGTATAAATAAAAATCCCGCACATGTGCGGGATTTTTATTACCAATCTTTATTATCGTCGTCGCTGCGCCATTCAGCACCACCTTCGTCTTCCTCGTCACTTCGCACTTCAATTAAAAGTACCTCCTCTTCTCCAAAACCATGATCATCAAATGCTGCGTCTAATACATCGACATTTAATTCTCCTTCTTTTGTCTCCTCGACCTCTTTTTCTTTATGTGGCTCTTTTGCGATCATACAATGTATTTATGCATTGTTGTAACAAAAAAAACAAGTGTATGCAAGTTTGTGTATTAATGCGTTCTTCGTGAAGAAGAGCTGTGAGTAATTGCAAGTGCGAGTGCGTCGAGTTCATCATCGATTCTAGTCCTCGTTTCGAGATGTAGGATTTTTTCTACCATAAACGCAACTTGTGATTTTTCCGCCTTTCCAAACCCAGTAAGTGCCATTTTTACTTGTAGTGGTGAGTATTCAAATACGGATACGAGATTCTGTAATAACTCATATACAATAACACCACGTGCTTCTGCCACATGCATTGCGGTCTTTTGATTTTTTTCAAAAAAAAGTGTTTCTACACTCGCTGCATCAGGGAGCCATTTTTTACACAACGAGTCTATTTTTTCACCAATAAATTTTAGTCGCGTATGAAAAGTGTCTTTAGGGTTCGTTTCAAAACATTCCGAATAGAGATATATTTCATTTCCTTTTTCAACATCAATAATTCCAATACCGAGGCGTCCAAATCCTGGATCTATACCAAGTACACGCATACTACAAAAGTTTTTGTTCCATATGTGTCGGAACTGTAAATCCTAAATGTGCATGCGCTCGTGCTGTGGCTACACGTCCTCGTGGAGTTCGCTCAATAAGACCAAGTTGTAGTAAATACGGCTCAACCACATCCTCGATAGTTCCTTCTTCCTCGCCAGTTGCTGCAGAGAGAGTAGTGAGCCCAACTGGTCCACTATTAAATTTTGAAATAATTGTCTCTAATAATTTTCTATCAGACGCACTTAATCCGAGCTCATCAATTTCAAGAAGATGTAGGGCTTCTTTTACCACAATAAGATCAACGTCTTTTTTGTTTACTTGAGCATAGTCACGAACACGTTTAAGAAGATAGTTTGCAGTACGAGGAGTGAATCGGCTTCGGCGAGCTATCTCATGTGCTGCATCTTTATTTATAATAATACCAAGAAGTTGTGCAGATCGTGTCACAATTTGAGATATTTCATCATCGGTATAATATTCAAGCCGGTATGTGCCACCAGAAAATCGCGAACGAAGCGGGGAAGATAATAGTGCGATGCGTGTTGTGGCAGCAATGAGAGTAAATGGCGGAAGTTCAAGTTGTATAGTCCGTGCTGAAGGACCCTTTCCAATAATAATATCTAAGTTACCAGACTCCATTGCAGGATACAAAATTTCTTCGATGAGTTTGCTCAGTCGATGAATCTCGTCGATAAATAATATGTCTCCAGGTGCCAGGTTTGTAAGAATCGAGGCAAGATCACCAACTTTTTCAATCGCAGGTCCCGATGTTATCTTCATTTGGGATCGCTGCTCTTTTGCTATTAAGTGCGCAAGAGTTGTTTTACCAAGTCCAGGTGGTCCATAAAAAAGAATATGTTCTGGTGGATGATTTCGCTCTTGGGACGCCTGAAGAAGTATTTTTATATTCTTCTTAATAGAGTTTTGCCCAATGTATTCTTCAAATGTACTTGGACGTAATGTTTGGTCGAGACGGGTGTCGTTTTTTAGTTCGGATTTTAATTCCTGTTTTAATTTTTGCGGCGTACTCATATATGCATTCTATCAGTAAATAAGGGTAGAAAGAGGGGTATTGACAAATATTTAAAAAGTGATATACTGTCTTTATAAGTTCATTCGGTTTTCTTCTTGGACATTACAAAAAAAGAGCGCACGAAGCGCTCTTAATATCTCTCTCAAAGTATTAAAAGTTGGCAAAGATTAAATTTTCCCATCTCCACACTGTTGGCCTCGCGGTTCCCGTGTTTTTATTTTAAGGACGTTCTGGTTACCGATCTAATCGGAGTTTACGAGTGCTATCCTTATAGAAAATATAACTTTTCGTGTCGTAATGAAAAGAATGGTGTGGAGATGAAAAAATTGAATCTTTCCTCTATGTACGATATACCTCAAATAATATCCTGTCTACTTCACAAAATATTTTTTTGTAGTAGTAAAATTTTACCAAGATATTTATTTTGTGTTTTATTTTTAATAATCGTAAAAATCAATTACACGTGAGGTCTCTTCGATAGTGGTAAGTCCACACAATATTTTTATTGCCGCGTCTTGTCGCAATGTTGGAATCTTTTGTGGAATAGCAGCTTCGGCAATTTCGCGCTCACTCGGGAATTGGCTAATAATTGTTTCAATAGTTGCATCGATAATAATTCCTTCATGGATTCCGATACGTCCTTTGTATCCAATGTTTCCACACGCGTCACATCCAATAGGGTAATAAAGCTCAGTGACTTGGGTATCAAGACCAGTAAGTGAATCTTGTTTGCCTTCTTGGACCATTTTCGCAATGACTTCTCGAAGTAATGTTTGATCTTTTGGATTGGCAACCTTTTTTACTTTACATTGTGTACAAAGTTTTCGAGTAAGACGTTGACCGAGAGCAATAGAAAGCGCCGAAGAAATTACTTTTGGATTCACTCCAAGGTCTATTAAACGAGGAATAGTTCCAGCAGCGGTGTTGGTGTGAAGAGTAGAGAACACCAAGTGGCCAGTGAGCGCCGCATTGATGGCTGTGTTTGCGGTATCACTATCACGGATTTCACCTACCATAATTACATCTGGATCTTGTCGAAGAGAACTACGCAAGCCGGCAGCAAATGTGTATCCTTTTTCTTCCTCAACTTGTGTCTGAGTAATACCACTCAAGTGATACTCTACCGGATCTTCAATAGTAATAATTTTTACATCTTCTGTGTGAATTTTTTTCAAGCACGCATAGAGTGTGGTCGTTTTTCCTGACCCTGTTGGACCAGTCACCAAAATAATACCGTTAGGTTTTGAAATTTTACGTAAAAGAATTTCTTGTAAGTAGGTAGAAATTCCAAGCTCTTCATATTTCACCGCAATATTGTCCGGATCAAGGATACGCATTACAACACTTTCACCATATGTACCTGGAATCATGGAGATACGCATTTCTATTTCTTTACCCCCTACAGTAATAGAAAACCGTCCGTCCTGAGCGTTTTTATTCACCGTGAGCTTCATGCCTGAGGTGAGCTTTATTCGCGAACTTAAAAGTTTGTTTGTTTCAAAATCAAAAAAAGCAACATTGTGAAGCACGCCGTCTAGTCGGTATCGCAAACGTACTCGTTCTTCTTCAGGCTCGATATGAATGTCGGACGCACCAGTAGCCAGTGCACCCGCAAGCACAATCTCAAACATTTTTGTAACTTTTTTTCCTTTTTGATCTTTTAATAATTCATCGACAATTCTTGTAACATCATCTTTGTTTTTGATCTCTGTTGTTAATTGTTCAAGAGATTCATTTGCAATATCAATTATCCCCGCTTTTGTTTCGGCTGCATACGAAAGGTCTTTATATCTACCCCATGCCCGCTCGATAGAGGAGTGCGAAGCGAGCATGAGAGTGTAGCTAAATCCGCGACGTTCCAGACTAGTAAGAATTTCTATAAGTTGTTTGTTTTCTGGAGAAAGGACGGCAATAAAAAGACGCTTACCTTGAGATTTAAACGCAGCCGCTTGAGCAACTTTTGCCTCATCTTCAGGAATCATGCGAAGCGCATCTGTCTCTATAGCAACTGAAGATAAGTCTATGTATGCAAGCGAATAGTGCTTTGAGAGCATTTGCAAAAGTTCCTCTTCTTCATCGTGCCTAAGAATTTCAAGTTGTTTTTTTTGTTTGTCGTCGTCAAAAGTTATCATAGTTACTATAAGTATACTCAGAAACAGTGTTTGGGCTATAAAAATAAATAAAACAAATACAGAGGTGGGACCTCTGTACACTTCTGTATTTGTGCTATTTGAAGGTTTTGTTGATTATTGAAACAATACAAAGTATGGTGTGTACATATTGACAATAGTATATAAGTATGATACAGTTATTTGATCGGTGGAGATAGGGTAGACTATAAGGTTTATCTGAGAACTTTCGCTAGATCATTCAAAAACTGAGGAGTTTCAAATGAATATGTTCTTTTCAAAAATAGTTTTGTTGTTGGTTGCCTTTTCTGCCCTGTTTCTGCAGGGTTGCACGACTACCAGAACTCGGTCGTCGGTATCATCTGACAATGGTTTTTGGGCCAAACCCAACGTGTTTTGCAGTGGGGGCTGTAAGTCAAATCAAGCTGCAGCACTTTATTGGGATGAGTTCTCCAAGGAGTATAAAGTCCTTCGGAGTCGAGGTGAGCGTCTAAGTCCTGAGGGACGGATACTTACCCCAGTCCCTGGCAAACCTGGGCAGTTTCAAGATGAGAATGGGTATCGCATAATTCACCAAATGAGTTGCAATAAAGAAAATGTTGCAGTTACGTTTTTTGGAGCACTACTCTCGATCGGCGGCTCGCAGCTGTCAAATCCCCTTGCGCGAGTGGGAACCGTTGGGCTCACTGGAGCGACCCAAACCTCTTTGGGTCGCGCGCGCGGATATAAATGCGCGGAACTGGCGGAAGAACTCAATGCTGGGAATATGGTTTTCCAGCAGCGACTCAAAGAGGAAGCTGCGTTAGAAGCTACTGCCGAGGAAGAATATCCTCAGCAGCAGCAGGAGCAATCTATGCAAAATCGACCAGTACAACGGTCACTAGCGCAAGCTGCTCCGGCAGCCCAAGTCACGTCTCGCACTTCTGTAGAGAAGTGCGAGTCCGTTTGGCAGGCTTGTCCTGCTGGTGGTAAGTGGGGTCCGGTGCTTAATGACACCCAGTGTGGGTGCCGTTGAGTACAAAACATTATAAGAGGTCTTATGGTGTGTCAGCGGGGTAGAAATAGGTCTACCTCTAGAGGTCAAGCAAACGCTTGACTTTTTTTATTATATATAGTATAATGTATTTAAGACTAAGTAAGACGCTTAGTCTCCGTTTTTTTCACAACAAAGGAGAAAAATCATGAATCACATCATGAAGCTGGCAACGAACTTATTCGTTGCAATGTTGTTGTCCATCGCCACTTCGGTGGCGCACGCGGGCAACTGGTACAAAGACCTGGCACACTGCCAGGAAGCGTATCGCGGCGGAAACGCCATTCAGTACATCCCGGCGCCAAACGCCGGTCGTGCGGCACAGGTTCGTTCGCAGGCTGGTGTGACGGTCTCAAAGACCCAAACACCAGCCTGCGTTACAATGCAGGTCTCGGACGAGTCGTTTAAGGCGGTCTTCGTGCCACAAGGCACGGAGGTGTTCGTGAGGGATGGTCAACTGATTGCACACATCGCGTGCGGTAACGAGATTCGTGGGAGCATTCCTCTCACGAAACTCGATACCTACCGTGGTCAAGCGGGTCCACAAGGCGAACAAGGTTATGTTGGCCAAAATGGTCGCGACGGGATGAATGGCGCACAAGGTCCGCAAGGACCACGTGGTGAACAAGGTCCTCCGGGACGTTCCTTCCTTCCGCCGCCGCCGACAGGTGGCTCGTATGATGGTTACTCAAATCGCGAGCTCGCTCGTGATCTAGGTAACGATTTGGTATGGGGATGGGTGACTGACCGGGTAACTGGGAAAGTGACGCGTGCTTGGGTTCGTCGCGAAGAAATTCGTGCACATGCCCAAGTCCAGTCAGCTTACTGGCGTGCCCAGCAAGGGCCGCAGTCGCTGACTGTGGTTCAGCAGGGTAATTGCAATGCTGCCTTCAACAGCAGCACCAATTGCCGTCAAGAGACCACCACCGTGAACAACCCTACCCGGGAAGTTCCGGTTGACCGTCCGGTTGATCGTCCGGTCTATGTCGACCGTCCAGTCTATGTCGACCGTCCAGTCTATGTCGACCGTCCAGTCTACACTCCACCCGCGGAGCCTGTGACAGGTCGTCCACCATACACGCCGCCTGCGGAGCCTAGTGGAAACCCAGGTTATACTCCACCGGCCGTACCAATTTACAATGGTCCGGCAAACCCAGTTGGTGGTAATGGTCCTGGAGAACCAGTCGGTGGAAACCCAGGTTATACTCCACCGGCCGTACCAATTTACAATGGTCCGGCAAACCCAGTTGGTGGTAATGGTCCTGGAGAACCCACTTGTGGGAATCCACCCTGTTGATCTTTTTCCCCTGAGTAGGAACGTCGAGGTGACGTGCCGAAAGGGTGATGTATGAGCCGGTTTTGCGTAAGCAAAACCGGCTTTATTTTTTGATATAACAATAGAAAAGGTCAAGGGTAGGTATTGACAAATATATTCGAGTATGCTATACTCTCTTTATAAACAAATAGAAGCATTTGCGTGCGACATTTCGTTTTCAGAAAAAATTATGATAAAAAATATTACAAAAATAGCATTTACACTTCTCGTTGTTGTAACAGCAACAGTCGGCGCATCTGCACAAGCTGCATACACCTTCACAACAGGTTCTGCTACAAATGTTACACAAACAAGTGCAACTATTTCAGGATCTTCGTCTGGATCTGTAACTCAAACATGGGTAGAAATTAATACTGGTAGTGGAAACATTCAACGTCTTGGACAGATTTCAGGAGCAGGTTCTGTAACTGCAACTGCATCAGGTCTTCGATGTAATACTACATACACATACCAGTCTGCTGGAAATGTTGCTGGTGGTATGACAAATGGCTCACCACGAACATTCACTACAAGTGCGTGTGATACCGGTGGAGGAAATAATGGTGGTGGAAATGGTTCATACACCTTCACAACAGGTTCTGCTACAAATGTTACACAAACAAGTGCAACTATTTCAGGATCTTCGTCTGGATCTGTAACTCAAACATGGGTAGAAATTAATACTGGTAGT
>Ga0209181_10004605_pt1 | contig 20366 bp, 21 predicted proteins | sample MAT05_FD_187208 | JGI IMG/M metagenome (GOLD analysis project Ga0209181, IMG submission 187208) | Freshwater microbial communities from Lake Fryxell liftoff mats and glacier meltwater in Antarctica - MAT-05 (SPAdes) (version 2) | ecosystem: Environmental > Aquatic > Freshwater > Ice > Liftoff... | reverse complement strand
GTAGACGCCGGGCAGGCTGGGCAGGCCGGCGACTTCAGACAGCAGCTTGTCGCGCACGGCATCCGTGGCTGCCTGGGCAGCGGCACCGGGGGCGGGCTCGGGGGTGGGCTCGGGGGTGATCTCTGGAATGGGCGCGGACATCAGCCCGCCATTCTGCCGCCTTCGATAATCAACCGATGTTCTGGGACCTGTTCTGCCGCGTGATCGACAACTTCGGCGACGTCGGCGTGGTCAGCCGGCTGGCGCGCGACCTGGCCGCGCGGGGTGAAACCGTGCGGCTCTGGCTCGACGATCCGTCCGCGCTGGCCTGGATGGCGCCGGCCGGCCTGGGCACCGCCGTCGAAGTCCGGCGCTGGGCCGCCCGGACGCCGCTGCCAGCGGCCGGCGACGTGGTGGTCGAGACCTTCGGCTGCGATCCGCCGGCCGCTTTCGTCAGCGCGATGGCCGCGCGTCCGCAGCCGCCGTTATGGATCAACCTCGAATACCTGAGCGCCGAAACCTATGTCGAACTTACGCATGGCCTGCCCTCGCCGCAAGGGGCTGGCCCGGGCCGCGGGTTGACCAAATGGTTCTTCTATCCGGGCTTCATCGAGGCCACCGGCGGCCTGCTGCGCGAACCCGGCCTGCTGGCCGAACGCGCCGCGTTCGACAGTCCCGCCTGGCTGGCCGCGCAGGACATCGAAGCGCGGCCGGATGAACGGCTGGTCAGCCTCTTCTGCTACGACACGGCGCCGCTGCCGGCCTTGCTGGCAGCGCTGGAAGCGACCGCATCGGCACCCACACTGCTGTTGCTGGCACAAGGCGCAGCCCAGCGCCTGTCGCATGGCCTGGAACTGCCGCCAGGAGTGCGCACCGTTGCCCTGTCCTGGCTCAGCCAGCCCGACTACGACCGCCTGCTGTGGGCCTGCGACCTCAACTTCGTGCGTGGCGAAGATTCGTTCGTGCGTGCGATGTGGGCCGGCGCGCCTTTCGTCTGGCAGATCTATCCGCAGGACGACGCCGCGCACGCTGCCAAGCTCGACGCCTTCCTGGCGCTCTTCACGGCCGAAGCCGGCGACGCGGGGCCGGCAATTGCCAGGTTCATGCAAAGCTGGAACGGCCTGGCGCCAGGCGTCGCGCTGACCTTGCCCGAATTCAAGGCATGGCGGCAGGCCAGCCTTGGCTGGCGCAACCGGTTGGCCACGCAGGACGATCTCTCGACCCGGTTACTCGCCTTCGCCCATGGAAAACCGGGCGGCGCCTGCTAGAATTGCGGGCTTTGCCAAAGCGGGCCTCATCGCCCAGCCAAGCGTCAGCCCAGAGTTCCGCCCTGGTTTTGGCCAGCCGCGCGGAACCCGCTGGTTTCGTCAGGGAACAGCGGCCCCCGCTGCGCTGGCCGTTCAACCGTCCTCCCAGGCATCCTCCTACGGAACATCGCCATGAAAATCGCTCAGGAAATCCGCGCCGGCAACGTCATCATGCAGGGCAAAGACCCGATGGTCGTGCTGAAGACCGAATACAGCCGCGGCGGCCGCAACAGCGCCACCGTGCGCCTGAAGATGAAGAACCTGCTCAACGGCGGCGGCGCCGAAGTAGTTTTCAAGGCCGACGACAAGATGGACCAGATCGTCCTCGACAAGAAGGATTGCACCTACACCTACTTCGCCGACCCGATGTACGTGTTCATGGACGCCGACTACAACCAGTTCGAGGTGGAAGCCGAGAACATGGGCGACGCCATCAACTACCTCGATGACAACATGACGGTCGAAGTCGTGTTCTACGACGGCAAGGCCATCTCGGTCGAACTGCCCACCACGGTGGCGCGCGAGATCGTCACCGAGCCGGCGGTCAAGGGCGACACCTCGGGCAAGGTGATGAAGCCTGCCACGTTGCTGGGCACGGGTTTCGTGATCAGCGTGCCGCTGTTCGTGGAGAACGGCGACCGCGTCGAGATCGACACCCGCACGCACGAGTACAAGAAGCGCGTGTAAACCGCGCGCCATCGCCAAAGAGGGCACCTTCGGGTGCCCTCGTCGATTCAGCCACCGGCATCATGCAACCATGAGCTTCGATTTCGACGTCGCCGTCAGCACGCCCTTCCGCATGCAGCCCGGGTTGCGCCGGTTGGCGCCGGGCGCCCGACAATTGACGCCGTCGGGGCCGGGTTCGCGCCACATGCGCGAGAAACTGGCCGTGCTGTCGGCCTTTCCGTCGCAGGCCATGCTGCTGCAGCATGGTTTCGACGCCGCGCCGGCACTGGACGCGCTGGCCAGCCAGGCGGCTCTGGAACACCCCGCCACATTGGCATGGGACGGCCAGTGTGCGGCCGCGCCCCTGCTCGGCGTTGCGGTGGCCGAAGGCGAGATCACGCAGTTCGCCGGCGGCGCCTTCGGCCTCGGCGACGAAGTTGGCCGCTGCCTGCAACTGCTGGCACCTGAATGGCGGCTGGCGGGATTGCTCAGCCTGGTCTTCGAGGAAGACTTCGCCATCGTCGACGCCACGGACACCCGCATTCCCTGGCTGGCGGTGGCGCTGCCTTCGTTCTGGGCACCGGAAGAAAAGATCGGCCGCCACCTCGCCGCCGTGCACGCCCCGGTGGCTGACAACGCGCTGCTGCTGCGCGCCAGCGAATCGCTGACACGCACCGTCACCGGGTCAGAGCGCTGGGAGCGTTTCGTCTGGACGATCACCGACCACCCTCGCCTGCACGCCCACCCGCAGCGCGTGGCCCCCGAACGCTGGCCGAAAAGCTGCGACGTGGCGGCCGCATGGTGGCGCAGCGAGCGTCAGACCTTCATCCCGCTGCCCGCGCTGCGGCAGGCGGTGTTCACGATCCATGTCCAGGTCGAACGGCTGGCCGACGCCATCAGCGCCCCCGGCCGCGCCGCCCGCCTGCACGAGGCCGTCAGTTCGATGAGCGCCGCCGTGCTGGCCTACCGCAGCCTGACCGAGGTGCGCGAGCCCCTGCTCGCCTGGCTGGCCAGCCGGGCGTGAAAACACACGCGCTGACGCCCGAAGCCTCCGACGTCGGTGACGGCCGGCAGGCCAGCGCGCTGGCACAGGGCCTGTTCCTGCGAGGCAGCGACCTGCCCCGCCGCTGGGCCGGACGAGACCGGTTCGTGGTGATGGACACGAACTTCGGCCTGGGCCACAACTTCCTTGCCGTATGGCAGGCCTGGCAACAGGATCCGCAGCGTTGCGAGCGGCTGTTTTTCGTCAGCGTTACGCCGAATCCACCGCGTCGCGCCGACTTGGTGCGCGCCCACGCCGCATCGGCCTGGGTCGCGGCGGCAGCGGCAATGCAAGCGGCCTGGCCGCCGCTGACGGTGAACCTGCACACGGTCTTGCTGGAAGGCGGCAGGGTGCGCCTGCTGATCGGCTTCGGCGACCTGGCCACGCTGCTGCCGGAACTGCAATTGCGGGTCGATGCGTTCTTTCTCGGCGGCATTGAACCGCGCACGGTCTGGGACCGGCGCATCTTCAAGGCACTGGCGCGCTGTGCCGAACCCGGTGCCAGCGTGGCGATGGTGGCGATAGACAGCGGCGACGACGCCAGCCGCAACGGCCTGGCGGCGGCCGGGTTCGAGGTGGACATGACGGCGCACGAAGGCGACAGTCCCGGCCTGACACGGGCTCATTACGCACCCCGGTTCTCGCCGCGCGGCCGGGCTGCGGCCACTTCGGCGCAGCCGGCGAGCGGCGCCCGCCATGCGATCGTCATCGGCGCCGGCCTGGCCGGCGCGTCGACGGCTGCAGCGCTGGCCGGCCTGGGCTGGACGGTGCAGGTGCTCGATCGCCACGCGGCGCCGGCAGCAGAGACTTCGGGCAACCCGGCAGGCCTGTATCACGGCACCGTGCACGCTGGCGACGGTGCCCATGCGCGCCTGTTCCGCGCCGCCGCGCTGGCCGCGGAACGGGTCTACCGGCCGCTCATCGAACAAGGCGCCGTGCCCGGCCAGGCCACCGGCTTGCTGCGGCTGCACAGTGGCACGCTGGCCGCGATGTTGTCACTGGCACGCCGCCTTGCACTGCCCGCAGACTATGTCCAGGCACTGACCGCCGCACAGGCGGGCGTTCTGGCCGGCGTGCCGGTGCACGGCCCCGCCTGGTTCTATCCGGGTGGTGGCTGGCTTTCGCCACCGGCACTGGTTCGCTCCTGGCTGAGCATGCCCGGTGTGGACTTCCGTGGTGGTGTCGAGGTGGCCGGTCTGCAGCGGCTGGGCGGCGGCTGGCGGCTGTTCGACGGGCAGGGCCTCACGGTCGCCGAAGCACCGGTGGTGGTGCTCGCCAACGCGGCCGATGCCGCCCGATTGCTCATCCCATTGGGTCATGCCGCCTGGCCCATGCAGCGTTCCCGCGGCCAGGTCAGCGGCTGGACGGGCGCCATCGACGAAGGCGCAACGCCGCTGCTTCTACCGCTGGCTGGCGACGGTTATGCCTTGCCACTGCCGGACGGCGGCGTCTTGTGCGGCGCCACCACCAGCGTGGACGATGACGACCCCGCATTGCGCGCCATCGATCATGGTCACAACTTCGAACGGCTTGCCCGCTTGACCGGAATGGCGCCTCCGGCAGACCCGGCACGATGGCTCGGCCGCGTCGGCTGGCGCCTGCAGGCCGACGACCGGCTGCCCGCGGTCGGGCCGGTGCCGCTGCCCGCCTGCGAGATCGACAAGGGCTCACGCCAGGATCAGGCGCGCCGGGTGCCACGTGCCGCGGGTCTTTGGGTGGTGAACGGTCTGGGCTCGCGGGGCATCACCCTGGCACCGTTGATGGCCGACTTGCTGGCGGCCCGCATCACGGGCACGCCGTGGCCGCTGGAGCGCGACCTGGCCGAGGCTGTCGACCCGGCGCGCTGGCTGGTGCGCAGCGCGCGCCGGGCCGGGACTGAGAAAGTCTGAAAGACTGATCAGACCGGGCCGGCACTGCCCGCGGGCGGCACGGCGCTGGCAGGCGCGCCGGCATCGTCGGGCTGCTGATCTTCAGGCTGGCCGGTGGTCGGGCTGGTCTTGCGGTAGGCCTTCTCTTCCTTCTTCTTCTTCTTGGCCATCTCGCGCTGACGTTTCTCGAATGAATAGTTGGGTTTGGCCACTAGCGGATCCTCAAGGGTCTGGAATGCCCCGATTAGAACATCAGCGTCCGCACGCCCGCCGCCGTGCCGAGCAGGCAGACGCGGGCCCGATGGCGGGCAAACAGGCCCACCGTGATGACGCCGGGCCACTGGTTGATTTCGGTCTCCAGCGCCAGCGGGTCGGCAATAGTCAGGCCGCGCACGTCGAGGATCGGGTGGCCGTTGTCGGTCAACACGCCGGGCCGCAGCGCGGCCGCGCCGCCAATGGCGGCAAAGCGCCGAATCAGTTGCGGCGCGGCCATCCCGATCACCTCGACAGGCAGCGGGTAGGCGCCCAGCACGCCGACGAGCTTGGACTCGTCGGCGATGCAGATGAAGGTCTCGGCCAGGTCGGCGACGATCTTCTCGCGCGTCAGCGCCGCGCCGCCGCCCTTGATCATGAAACCGCCGTGGTCGATCTCGTCGGCGCCGTCGATGTAGACCGGCAGCCGCTCGACGTCGCCCGCCTCGAAGAGCGGAATGCCGTGGCGCCGCAGCCGCGCGCTGCTGGCGTCCGAACTCGACACCGCACCCCGGAAACGCTGCCGCTGGGTGGCCAGCGCGTCGATGAAGTGGTTGACGGTGGAACCGGTGCCCACGCCGACGATGGCGCCGTCGGGCACGTGCGCCAGCGCAGCCTGGCCGACGAGGGCTTTCAGTTCGTCCTGGGTATGTGTGCTCATGTTTGGAGATTCTGCCCGTGTCCGGCACCCGCCCGGAATGTCAAGGACGCTCTGGGACAATGCCTCGATGCCGCTGATTCCCTATGCGCTGACGCGCCCATTCCTGTTCGGCCTGGATCCTGAGCAGGCGCACGACCTCACGCTAGGCAGCATCGCGCGCCTTCAGAACACGCCCGCCATGTGCTTGTGGCAGCAGCCACGCGTCGCTGACCCGGTGACGCTGGCGGGCCTGCGTTTCCCCAACCGGGTGGGTCTGGCGGCCGGACTCGACAAGAACGGCCGCTGCATCGACGGCCTGGGCGCGATGGGTTTCGGCTTCATCGAGGTCGGCACGGTGACGCCGAAAGCGCAGCCGGGCAACCCGAAGCCGAGGATGTTCCGCCTGCCCGAGGCCGATGCCCTGATCAACCGGCTCGGTTTCAACAACGAGGGCCTGGACGCCTTCGTCGTCAATGTGCAGCGCGCCAGGAGCTTCCGCCGCGCGGGCGGCATCGTCGGCCTGAACATCGGCAAGAACGCGGCCACGCCGATCGAAAACGCCGTCGACGACTACCTGATCGGCCTCGCAGGCGTCTACCCCTACGCCGACTACATCACCGTCAACATCAGCAGCCCGAACACGAAAAACCTGCGCGCGCTGCAGAGCGACGAAGCGCTCGACGCCCTGCTGTCGGCGCTGCAAGCGCGGCGAGCGCAACTGGCAAAGCAGCATGGGAAACAAGTGCCGATGTTCGTCAAGATCGCGCCTGATCTGGATGAAGCACAGGTCGGCGTGATCGCCACCACGCTGTTGAAGAACGGCATCGACGGCGTCATCGCCACCAACACCACCGTGGCCCGCGACGCCGTCTCGGGCCAGCCGCATGCCGAAGAAGCAGGCGGCCTGAGCGGCCGGCCGGTGTTCGAGGCCAGCAACCGGGTCATCCGCCTGCTGCGTGCGGCGCTGGGCCCACGTTACCCGATCATCGGCGTCGGTGGCGTGATGAGCGGCGCCGACGCCCGCGCCAAGTGCGCCACCGGGGCCGATCTGGTGCAGATCTACACCGGGCTGATCTACAAGGGGCCGGAACTGGTGACCGAGGCGGCTCGCGCCCTGTCGGGTGTGGGCGCACGCTGAGGGGCGGGCTGGCACATCGGTCCATCTGAGACTGCTGCTCAGCAGCGCCCAATCGGAGTAGGATCGGGAAATGACGACAATCCATATAGCCTCCGAATCCGCGCCACCCTCCTCGCCTGCCTTGGCGCAAGCCCTGGTCGGCGTGTTCAGCCGTTCGGCAGCCATGGGCGTTCTCACAGGCCCCACGGTCACCCAGCTGGACGGCGCGGCCGTGCGGCAGTTGCTGAACGACCTGCAGCGCCACGACATCGGCGGTGCGGCGGCCGTGGCGCTGGCGCCTTTGCTCGACGATGCCGGCACGGCACTCGGCACACGCGACGGCGCCGCACTGGTTTACCGCCTCGACCAGGTGGCCGAAGCGCTGGAAGCCTCGGCCACGCCGTCCACCGAATGGCCGGCGCTGCGCGAGGTCTTCGGTGACGAATTGCTCGGTGCGCTGCTGGGAGTGTCGATGTCGTCCTTGCGGCGTTATGGCGCGGCCGAGCGCGACACGCCCGCCGGCGTGGTCGACCGCCTGCACTGGCTGGCGATGGTGGTTGCCGATCTGAACGGCGGCTACAACAACTACGGCATCCGCCGCTGGTTCGAGCGGCCACGCAGCCAGCTCAGCGGGCAGAGCCCGCGCACTTTGCTGGGCAGCCAGTGGCATGTGGACGATGAAGCCGCGCTGCGTGTGCGCAAGCTGGCTGGCGCGCTGACAGGCGCCATGCCGCTGGCGGTCTGACGCCGCCCCATGCGCCTGGGCTTTCGCCACTGCGACCCGCGTTTCCCTTTCCTCTGGCTGGCGCCTCGGCAGCCGGCCGCACGCTGGCACGCTGAAGGCGAAGGTCCGGCCAACTACTTCGCCGACACGCCGGTGGGCGCCTGGGCCGAGTTCCTGCGCCATGAAGGCATCACGGAGGCGGCTGATCTTGCGGGCGTACGTCGCGCGCTGTGGGCGGTGGAATTGCCAGACAGCGGCTACACCACGCCGTCATTGCCCGCCGCCACACTGTTCGGCAACGAGGCCACTTACCCCACGTGCCAGGACGAAGCACGCCGGCTGCGCGCGGCAGGTGCTGTGCGGCTGCAGGTTCAGGGCGCGGCGCTGTTGCCAGGCTGCGCGCGCGGCTGGGCGGCAGACCCAGGAACACCGCCACCGGCGCGCGACGGTCTGGTGTGGGTGCTGTTCGGCACGCCGGCCCTGACGGGCTGGGTGGCCGTGCAAGACGGCTGCCCGCCGGCGGCGGTGCTGCCGCTGGTGCGGGCGATGTGAGACAGGCCGGAGGGTCGCTCTCACCCCAGGCACGGACCGCCCTCAGGACGGTCCATGTTCCTTCTCATTCGATCGGCACGGCGGCAGCATCCAGCGACCACGGTGGCGCAGCCACGCCGCCGGCACGGCCCTTCGTCTCACGCTCGCCAACGGCCATGACGAGCGCCCACTCTGAAGCCAGCCTGCGCAGCGCCGCGGTATTGGCCGGCAGCGGCGCGCCCTGCCCGCAGGCGCGCACGGCGAAGGCGGTGGTGTCGGAACCTTCCACATCGACATGGGTCGAGCGGTCGGTCAACATCACGCCGACGAAGCCGTCGTGACCGGCGTCCAGCGCGGCGCGGCGAACCAGGCGCAGCGCGGGCAAGGCGTTGCTCTGCGCGTTGCAGCCGCCGGGCCGGGCGCTGATCGCCAGCACGGGCCGGCTGCCGGCGTCGGAGATCGCCAGCAGAAACCGCGCGAAGTTGCCGCTGGCGACGGGATCGAAGAAAAGTGCACCCAGCAACCGGCCAGGCGCCGCCTGCGCCAGCCGCCAGCCGACGCGGGCCGCAAAGGCGGCTCCAGCCGAATGGCCACCGACGATGATCTGCCGAGGCACCGCTTGCCCATCCGGCGCCGTCAAACCAGCCGCCAGCAACGCGGCCAATGCGTCGGCGAGCAGCGGGTTGCCACCGGACATCTGTGCGTTCAGGCAGAGCACCATCAGACCATGTTCCATCAGTTGCATCGAAGTGCCGCGCAGGTTGGCACAGTCGCGCGTGTAGCCATGCTGAAGGATCAGCAGCGCTGTAGCGTTGCCGGCCGGCAGGTACCAGTCGGCGTCGATCCCGACCTCGTCGATGCTGAGCCGGGCCTGCATGAATCGACCGGCGGCCGTGGGCGCGACGCGTTCGTCCGCGGCGCCGGCAGCCACGGGCGCGGCGGCCAGCGCCGTGAGGATGGCCAGCACGATCGGCAGGCCAAGCAAGAGCCCGCCAGCCACGGCGGACCTCGGCTGCGAAGCACTTTTCATCGATGGATCAGTCACCTCTCAATCACCTCTCAATCACCCCTCAGTCACCGAAAACCACGCCTTCACGGCGCGGGTCGGCGGCGCCGAACCAGCCGCCGGGCCAGCGCTGTATGGCCTGCAGCCCGCTCGTCATCTCGGTCTCCACGACGGTGTGGCCGCGTGCCTTCAGCGCCTCGACGGTGGCCGCGCCGAAGCGCCCGGCTTCCAGCAGCACCGGCCCGCCCAAGCTGCCGAAATTCGGCCCGTCCACCGCCTGCTGCGGGTTCAGGCCCCAGGCCAGCGCGGCGAGCAGGGTTCTCGCCGTGTAGTGGATGATCAGGGGGCCGCCCGGAGAACCCAGGCTCATCAGAAGACTGCCGTCAAGGGCGTCGAACACCAGCGTCGGGCTCATGCTGGAGCGAGGGCGCTTGCCGGGCTGCACACGGTTGGCGACCGGGCGGCCCTCGGTGTCGGCGGGGGCCAGCGAGAAGTCGGTCATCTGGTTGTTCAGCAGGTAGCCGCCAGGCAGATGGGTGCCGCCGTCGGCCATCAGGCGGGAGCCGAAGGCCGCTTCGATGGTGCTCGTCATCGCCACCGCGTTGCCCAGGCCGTCGACCACGCTGATGTGGCTGGTGCCGTGTTCGGGCTGCCCGGCCATCGGCGCCCAGGCACTGCGCAAGCCGCCCGGCCGGCCCGCTTCGGCCTCAATCATGCGGCGCGGCCCGATCAGCGCGGCGCGCGCTGCGAGATAGCCGCCGTCCAGCAGGCTCGTCCAGTCGCCCGCCGGCGCGGCCGCGAAGTCGGGGTCGGCGACGAAAAGCGCGCGGTCGGCGAAGGCCAGCCGTGCGGCTTCGCTGTAGACGTGCAGCCAGCCGGCGCCGGGCGCGCCGGTGACCCTGGCCGCACTCGCCACGGCAGGCAGCCGCTCCAGCATGCCCAGCATCTGCATCACCGCGAGGTGGCCCGACGACGGCGGCGGGAACCCGCAGACGCGGTAGACCGTCAGCCACAGCGTGCAGAGCGGTTCACGCAGTCTCGGCGCATAGGCCGCCAGGTCGGCCTCGAACAGCCGTCCGGGCACGGCATGGCCGCGCACGCGGCGAGCCATGTCGGCTGCCACCGGCCCGCCGTGCAGGGCGTCGCTGCCGCCGCTGGCAATCGCCCTCAGCACCGCCGCCAGCGCCGGGTTGCGCAGCAGATGGCCCACCGGTTGCGGCGTGCCGTCGGCGCGGTAGAAGTAGGCGCGCGCCTGCGCGTCGCGGCGCAGCAGCGGGTCGCTTTCGAGCAGTGTGTGCAGACGCGGACTGAGCACGAAGCCCTGCTCGGCCAGTTCGATGGCCGGCTCGAACAGCGCCGCCCATTGCAGCCGGCCATGCTGGCGGTGCGCCGCTTCCAGCATCCTCACCGCGCCGGGCGTGGCCACCGCGCGGCCGCCGAACACGGCTTCGAGGAACGGCAGGGGCTGGCCATCGGCAGCCAGGAACATGCGTTCATCGGCCGCCGCCGGCGCCGTCTCGCGGCCGTCCCAGGCCTGCACGGCGCGGCCGTCGAAGTGCATCAGGAAGGCGCCGCCGCCGATGCCGCTGGACTGCGGCTCCACCAGCGCCAGCACCATCTGCGCGGCGATGGCGGCGTCGAGGGCGGAGCCGCCGGCCCGCAGCATGCGGTGGCCGGCCTCCGCCGCCAGCGGGTTGGCTGCGGCCACCATCTGGCGGCTGGAACGCCAGCCCGGCTTGGCCTGATAGCCAGAGGCGCCTTCGGGCGCCACGACCACGGCGGCAACCGGCGGCGCCGGCGTGGCGCAGCCCGCCAGAAGGCAGGCGCCAGCGATGAACAGGAACCACCGGCCCGACCAGCCACCGGCCGATGGCGTGAAGCAGCGCAGCGGGCCAGCCATCGGCACCGGTCCTGACCGCTATTGAAGCGTGACGCCGGTCTTCGCCTGCAACTCGTCGCGCGTGACGCCGGGCGCCATCTCCACCACCTTCAGGCCGTGCGGCGTGACGTCGAGCACTGCCAGGTCGGTGATGATGCGGTCGACCACGCCCAGGCCGGTCAGCGGCAGCGTGCAGTGCGGCAGGATCTTCATGTCGAAGCTGCCGTCCTTCTTCCGCGCCACGTGCTCCATCAGCACGACGACGCTCTTCACGCCGGCCACGAGGTCCATCGCGCCGCCCATGCCCTTGACCATCTTGCCGGGAATCATCCAGTTCGCCAGGTCGCCCTTCTCGCTGACCTGCATCGCGCCCAGGATGCTGAGGTTGATCTTGCCGGCGCGGATCATCGCGAAGCTGTCGTGGCTGCCGAAGATGCTGCTGCCGGGCAGCGTGGTCACGGTCTGCTTGCCGGCGTTGATGAGGTCGGCGTCGACCTGATCTTCAGTCGGAAACGGGCCGATGCCGAGCATGCCGTTCTCGCTCTGCAGCCAGACCTCGATGTCGGGGCTGACAAAGTTGGCCACCAGCGTGGGCAGGCCGATGCCGAGGTTGACGTAGAAGCCGTCCTGCAGTTCGAGCGCCGCGCGGGCGGCCATTTCATCGTGGGTCCAGGCCATGGTCAGACTCCCGCCTTGTCAGTCGATTTTTCCGTCGATTTTTCACTGAGCGTGCGCTTCTCGATGCGCTTCTCGGGGTGTGCGTTCAGCACGATGCGGTGCACGTAGATGCCCGGCAGGTGCACGGCGTCGGGGTCGAAGGTGCCGGTGGGCACGATCTCCTCGACCTCCACCACCGTGATGCGCCCGGCCATTGCAATCGCCGGGTTGAAGTTGCGCGCGGTGCGGCGGAAGACCAGGTTGCCCGATTCGTCGGCCTTCCAGGCCTTCACCAGAGAGACATCGGGCAGCAGCGCACGTTCCATCACGTAAGTGTGGCCGTCGAACTCACGCAGTTCCTTGCCTTCGGCCACCAGCGTGCCGACGCCGGTGCGCGTGAAGAAGGCCGGGATGCCGGCGCCGCCGGCGCGCAGCTTCTCGGCCAGCGTGCCCTGCGGCGTGAATTCGAGTTCGAGTTCACCGGCCAGGTACTGGCGCTCGAACTCCTTGTTCTCGCCGACGTAGCTGCTGATCATCTTGCTGATCTGCCGCGTTTCTAGCAGTTGTCCGAGGCCGAAACCGTCGACGCCGGCATTGTTGGAGATCACCGTCAGCTGGCGGGCACCGCTGTCGCGCAGCGCCGCGATCAGCGCTTCCGGAATGCCGCACAGGCCGAAGCCGCCCACCGCCAGCAACTGGCCGTTCCTGACGATGCCCTGCAGCGCGGCCGCTGCACTCGGGTAGACCTTTTTCATGCGATGAGCCTCCGGTGAAATCGAAGCGTAGCGTACTACCCCCGGCCTTGAGTAGTCGTTACGTAGAATTGACTAAGGCCGGTGCGCCGGCTGTTGATGCCACCATCCACCCAGCTGCGGGAGCGTTCATGGAAACCCAGTCATTCGCCGACCTCGAAATGCTGCAGGCTTCACTCACCAGCGTGTTCGCCGAATGGGTGCAGCGGCTCGACCTGCGGGTGCTGGAAGCGCGCGCCGGCGAGGTGGTGCTGGCGCTGCCGATCACGCGGGAACATGTGCATGCCGGTGGCGTGCTCTGCGGGCAGACCATGATGGCCGCCTGCGACACGGCCATGGTGCTGGCGATCATGACCAGGCTCGGCGGCTTCAAACCGATGACCACGGTGCAGTTGCAGACCAGCTTCCTGCGCCCTGTCTCGGGCGCCAGCGGCGCCTGCCGCGTGGTGGCGCGTGTGCTGCGCATGGGGCGCAGCCTGGTGTTCGGCGAGGTGCAGGTGATCAACGCCGACGATGAACTGGCGGCGCACGCCACCACCACCTACGCGCTGATGTAGTCGCCGCGGCTGCGTCCCGTGCTCGGCCTCGACTACCGCACCGCCTTCGAACACGCTCCGGTGGGCCTGGTGCTGGCGCGCCAGCGGCTGATGATCGACTGCAACCTCGAACTGCTTGCCATGTTCGGCGCCGCGCGCGAGCAGCTGATCGGCCGCTCCTTCGAAGTGCTCTACCCGAGCCCGGCCGAGTTCGAACGCACCGGCGAGCGCATCGTCGCCAGCCTGGACGCCCACGGCCGCTACGCCGATGAACGGGTGATGAAGCGGCTGTCGGGCGCGACGCCCGGCGAGCTGTTCTGGTGCCATGTCTCGGGCCGCGCACTGGACCCGGCCGACCCGCATGCCGCCGGCATCTGGGCTTTCGAGGACCTGTCGTCAAGGCGCGTGCTGAAGGTCGATTTCACGCCGCGCGAGCGCGAGATCGCCGCCTTGCTGATCGACGGCCTGACCAGCAAGCTGATCGGCAAGCGGCTGACCATCAGCCCGCGCACGGTGGATGTCTACCGCGCCCGGCTGATGCGCAAGACCGGTGCCGCCACCACCCCCGACCTCGTCAACAAACTGCTGCGTGGCTGAGCCGCGGCTGCGTGAAAGTAACCTGATGATCACACTGCACCACCTGGAAAATTCGCGCTCGCAAAGGGTGCTCTGGCTGCTCGAAGAACTGGGCCTGCCCTACGAGGTGAAGCGCTACAAGCGCGACCCCAAGACCATGCTGGCGCCGCCGGCGCTGAAGAAGGTCCACCCGTTGGGCAAGTCGCCTGTCGTCAGTGACGGCAAGGTGGTGGTGGCCGAGTCGGGTGCCATCGTGGAGTATTTGCTCGACACCTACGGCCAGGACAGCAGTCATGCGCCATTGCGGCCGTTGCCCGGCACCGCCGAAGGCCGCCAGTTCACCTACTGGCTGCACTTTTCAGAGGGCAGCGCGATGCCGCCGCTCCTGATGAAACTGGTGTTCGACAAGATCCGCTCGACGCCGGTGCCGTTCTTCATCAAGCCCATCGTCAAGGCGATCTGCGACAAGGTGATGTCGAGCTTCATCGCGCCGAACATCGAATCGCAACTGCGTTTCATGGAAGCCGAGCTGAGCCAGCGGCCCTGGTTCGCCGGCACGGCGTTCACCGCCGCCGACATCCAGATGAGCTTTCCGCTGGAAGCCGCGGCGGCTCGCGCCGGGCTGGGCGCGAATTATCCGAAGCTGATCGACTGGCTGGCACGCATCCACGCGCGGCCGGCCTATGCACGCGCGATGGCCGCAGGCGGGCCTTATTCGGTGGCCGGCTGAAGCGCCGAGGCGCTGTCAGCCGTTGACGCGCAACAGCGGCCCGGCCTCGCCCGCGCTGGTGATGCGGCCCACCACCGCGGCCTGCTCGAAGCCATGGCGGCGGAAGATCGCAAGCACTTCGTCCACCGTCGCCGCGTCACAGGAAACGAGCAGGCCGCCGCTGGTCTGCGGGTCGGTCAGCAAGGCGCTGTCGACCTCGGCAAAACCGGCCGGCAGGCGCACGTCGGCGCCGTAACCGCCCCAGTTGCGCGCCGAGGCGCCGGTCACGAAACCGCGCCCGGCCAGGTCACGCACGCCAGCCAGCAAAGGCACGCTGGGCCAGTCGAGCTGCACTTCGCATTTGGCGCCGCGCGCCATCTCCAGCGCATGGCCGGCGAGGCCGAAACCGGTGACGTCGGTCAGCGCATGAACACCGGGCAAGGCAGCCAGGTCGGGCCCGGGCGTGTTCAGCTGGGTGGTGACGGCGATCATCTGCGCATAACCTTCGTCGCCCAGCTGTTCCTTCTTCAGCGCGGCCGACATCACACCCACGCCGATCGGCTTGCCCAGCACCAGCAGGTCGCCAGCGCGGGCGTCGGCGTTGCGCTTCACGCGCTTGGGGTGCACGAGGCCGATCGCCACCAGGCCGTAGATGGCCTCGACCGAGTCGATCGTGTGGCCGCCGGCGATCGGGATGCCGGCCGCGCGGCAGACCGAGGCGCCGCCTTCGAGCACGCGCCCGATGGTCTGCGTCGACAGCACGTTGATCGGCATGCCGACCAGCGCCAGCGCGAAGATCGGCGTGCCGCCCATCGCGTAGACATCGCTGATGGCGTTGGTGGCGGCGATGCGGCCGAAGTCATGCGGATCGTCGACGATCGGCATGAAAAAGTCGGTGGTGGCGATGATCGCCTGCTCGTCGTTGATCTGGTAGACGGCCGCGTCGTCGGCGGTCTCGATGCCGACCAGCAACTGCGGCGGGATCACCATCGCGGCCGTGCCCTTGAGGATTTCCGACAGCACGCCGGGCGCGATCTTGCAGCCGCAGCCGCCGCCGTGCGACAAGGAGGTCAGGCGGGGTTCGGGGGCGCGTTCGGGAGCGTTCATGGGTGGTTCTCCAGGAGGTCTCGCGCCAGCGAGAGCAAGGTGGCGCGTTCATGCAGGGGGTGGAAATCAGCAGCGCGGGCGGCGCACTGGCTTTGCAGGGTGCCGAGCATAGCCGGGTCGTCGCGGCACTGCACGAGCAGCGCCGCCAACGCGGCAGCGTCGCCGCAGGGGAAATAACCCGCGTAGTCGGCGCCGAGCAAGCCCCGGTTGCCGTCGATCCGGGACGCGACAACCGGCGTGCCGCTGCTCACCGCCTCGATCACCACATGCGCGCCACCTTCCATGCGGCTCGCGTGCACCAGCACATGCGCAGCCTGGATGTGCCTGCGCGTGGCCTCGTGCGGCAAGGCGCCGAGCCAGCGGTACCGAGGCATGGCCGCGGCGAGCAGGCGCGCCGCGTCGCCCAGCGCGGGTTCGAGCGGCGCACCGATGTGGTCGAGCAGGATGTCGGGCCGGCCGGCCAGCAGGCGGGCGGCAGCGAAATAGGTTTCGGGCGATTTTTCTTCGCGCAGGTGGCCGACCATCAGCGCGCGCAGATGACGGCCGGACTTGACGCGCGCTTGCCGGGCCGGGCTCGACTGCACGACCACCAGCGTCCTGGCGCGGTATTCCGCGGGCAGGCTGTCGACGCCCAGCGGCTGCAGCACGACCAGACGGTCGGCCAGCGCCAGCGAACGCTGCGCGTCGGCGTCGACGCCGATGTCGCGGTAGAGGTCGGTGCCGGTCAACACCACCACCAGCGGGCGCAACGGATGGGCCTGCTTCCAGGCCGCGATCGACGGCGCCGAGCGGCGCGCGTGCAGGGCGATCATCAGGTCATCGTCCGGCGCCTGATCGCCAGCCGCCCAGCCTGCCGTCAGCCGCACCGGATAATCGTTCCGCAACATGCCGGCCCAGCGGCTCGCGGTCTGCCAGTTGCCGTTGTTGGCGGCGGCCAGGGCCGGCGTGACGACGACGATGCGGGCTTGTCCCATCCCTAGACTTTAGACTCGACTCCAGGCGCGATGAACGATCCTGTCGGACAGACGATCCGCCACGCCGGCCGCGACGCGCTGGCAGTTGCGCTGCAGGCAAGCCGCAGCGAGACGCTTGCCACTTTCGGCGCCTATGAGGTCGCGCTGGCCGAACAGCGCCTGCGCGTGCCCTGCACCCCAGAATTGAACCTGCCGCTGTGGGAACTGGGCCATGTCGGCTGGTTTCAGGAATGGTGGATCGCGCGCAATCCGCAACGCAGGTGCGGCCTGGCGGCCGACCCCGACGCGCCCCGGACCGACGGCGTGCGCCAGGGCGCCGACGCGCTCTACAACTCCAGCCAGGTGGCGCATGCCAGCCGCTGGCAACTCGACCTGCCCGACGCCGGGGCCACGCGCGACGATCTCGCCCGCCAGTTCCAGCTCACGCTGGCGCTGCTGGCAGGCAGCGACGACACCGACTCGGCGCTGTACTTCTTCCGCCTGGCGCTGCTGCACGAGGACATGCACCATGAAGCCGCCGTCTACATGGCGCAGACGCTGGGTTTCGAGCTGCCCGGCGGGCGCTGGCTGCCGCACAACGACAACGGGCCACGCGACCCGCTGAGAATTTCCGCCGGCCGCCACAGGCTGGGCAGCGGCGAGGCAGGCTTCAGCTTCGACAACGAACTCGGCAGTCACGCCATCGAGTTGGCTGCCTACGACATCGACCGCCGCGCCCTGCGCTGGGACGAATTCCTGCCCTTCATCGAAGCCGGCGGCTATGCCGACAGCCGTCTGTGGAGCCAGGCGGGCTGGCGCTGGTGCCAGGCGCAAGGCCGACGGGCCCCGCTCGACCTGAAGCCAGGCAACGGCGGCTGGCAGCAGCGCCGGGGCGCGCGCTGGCTGCCGCTGAACCCGGCCGCGCCGGCCAGCCATTTGAGTTTTTTCGAGGCCGACGCCTGGTGCCGCTGGGCCGGCCGCCGCCTGCCGGCCGAGGCCGAATGGGAACGCGCGGCCGTCGAAGGCGGCGAAGCATTTTCGTGGGGCCAGGTCTGGGAATGGACGGCGAGCCCCTTCGCGCCCTACCCCGGCTTCGTGGCGCACCCGTACCGCGACTACTCGGCGCCCTGGTTCGACGGCCGACCGGTGCTGCGTGGCGCCTCGTCAGCCACCCAGCCGCGCATGCGCCACCCGCGTTATCGCAACTACTTTCCGCCCGAACGCAACGACGTGCTGGCGGGCTTTCGCAGCTGCGCGCTCTGACGGAGTTCGGGCCCTGCCGGACCTTCAGGCCCCTCGGCCCTTCAAGCCATTCAGGCCGCCTGCGCCAGCATCAGCGCAAACCAGTCCCGCTCATCGGTCCAGGTTCTCACGCGGGCAAAGCCGGCGTCATGCAGCAGGGCCTCGAAGTCGGCGCGCCGCCACTTGTATGAATTCTCGGTGTGCAAGCGCTCGCCGGCCATGAACATGCGCTCGCCGCCGGGCCAGCTGACCGTCAGGCCGCGCCTGGCTTCCAGATGCATCTCGATGCGCGATTCGGCCGCGTTGAACAAGGCCGCATGGCGCCAGTCGCGCACCGCGAAGTTGCTGCCGATCAGGCGGTTCAGATGGTTCAGCAGGTTCAGGTTGAAGGCGCCCGTGACACCGAGCGCGTCGTCGTAGGCCGGCTCCAGCAGCGCCACCGGCTTGAGCAGATCGACACCGATCAGCAGCGCCCCGCCGGCGGCCAGTTCACGCGCCTCGCGCAGCAGGCGCAGGGCATCGACGGGGCTGAAGTTGCCGATGCTCGACCCCGGGTAGAACACCAGCGCGCGCCCGTCGACGATGCCTTCCGGCAAGGCCAGCCGGCCAGAAAAATCGAGGCCGACACCGACCATCTCCATCGCCGGGTAGTGGCGCTGCAGGGATTCGACGGCCTGGCGCAGGAACTCCACCGAGATGTCGACCGGCACGTAGCGGCCCGGCGCCAGGGCGTCGAACAGGCGCGCCGCCTTGGCGCAATTGCCGGCTCCGAGGTCGACCAGCGTCGAACCCGGCCCGACGGCGCCCAGCACGGCGTCGGCGATATCAGTGCCACGCCGCGTGAAAATGGCTGCCTCGGTGCGGGTCGGGTAGTACTCGTCGAGCTCGGTGATGGCGTCGAACAGGCGCGAGCCGAGTGCGTCGTACAGGAACTTGGGCGACACCGTGGCGGGCCAGGAGACCAGCCCGGCCACGGCCTCGGCGGCCAGCAGGGCCGAGTCGATCTGGTGCAACTGCAGGAATGATGGCTCGCGCATCGGGTCCGGTCTTGTTCAGGAGGGTGCAGCAGAATGTAGCAGCGCGCCCCGAGGCTGGTGCGGCCGCGCCGCGATGCAGTCGTTCCGCGCATCGGTTCCAATCCACCTTGCGGCGCATGTCGCTGCATTCACCAAACTACCGGAGCCCGATCCATGCTGAGCCTGTCATCTTCGCGCACGCTGCGCGCCTTGCTGAGTTGCGCGCTGGTTGCCTTTGCGGTGCCCGCGTTGGCGCAGCAGGTCTTGCGCGTCACCACCATCCCTGAAGAAGCGGCCACCGAGCAGGTGCGCAAGTTCATGCCGATTGCCAACTACCTTGAAAAGAAGCTCGGCATGAAGGTCGAGTTCACGCCGGTCAGCGACTACCCGGCGGCCGTCGAGGCGCTGGTCAACAAGAAAGTCGACCTCGTGTGGTTCGGCGGCTTCACCCACGTGCAGGCGCAGTTGCGCTCGGGCGGCAAGATCATCCCGATCGCCCAGCGCGAAGAAGACACGCGCTTCCAGTCGGTGTTCATCGCCAAGACCGACTCGGGCATCAAGACGCTGGTCGACATGAAGGGCAAGCAGGTCTCTTTCGGGTCGCAAAGCAGCACCTCGGGCCACCTGATGCCGCGCAGCTTCTTGCTGCAGGCCAAGATCGATCCCGAGAAGGACTTCAAGCGCATCGCCTACTCGGGCGCGCACGACGCGACCATCGCCTCGGTGGTCAGCGGCAAGGTCGACGCAGCCGCGCTGGACATCACCGTGTGGCGCAAGTTCGTCGCCGAGAACCGCGTCGACACCAAGGACGTCGACGTGTTCTTCACCACGCCGACCTATTTCAACTACAACTGGTCGGTGCACGCCGACATGCCGGCCGACTTGCGCAACAAGATTCAAAAGGCGCTCATCGACCTCGACCCGGCCACCCCGGAAGGCAAGGAGATCCTGTCGCTGAACCGCGCCACGCGCTATATCCCGACCAAGGAAGAGAACTACAAGGGCATCGAAGACGCCGCGCGCAGCGCCGGCCTGCTGTGAACGTCAGCAGGATGCCGGTTTGAAGCTCGAGCTGACCGGCGTAGCGGCACGCCACCCTGCCGCCCGCCCGGGCGCGGCACCCGCACTGCACCCACTGACCTTGCGGGTGGCGGCGGGCGAACACGTCGCCGTGATCGGCCCGTCGGGTGCCGGCAAGACCACACTGCTGCAGGTGCTGGCCTGCACGCTGCCGCTGCTTCAGGGCACGTTGCAGCTGGGCGGCGTGTCGCCATGGCGGCTGCCCAAACGCGAACTGCAGGCCTTGCGCGGCCGCCTCTTCCTGGCCCCGCAGGTGCCGCCGCTGCCGCCGCGCCAGCGCGTCGTCACCTCGGTGCTCGCCGGCCGACTGCCGGCGATGGGTTTGTGGGAGAGCCTGGCATCGCTGTTCAAGCCGCGCGAAATACCGGCAGCCTATGAAGCGCTGCGCCGCTTCGACCTGGAAGACAAACTCTTCGAACGCGCCGACCGCCTGTCGGGCGGTGAGCGCCAGCGTGTCGGCCTGGCGCGCGCGCTGCTGGCGCCGGCCCGGCTGTGGCTGATCGACGAGCCGCTGTCGGCACTCGACCCGACCCGCTCGGCGCAGGCCATCAGCACACTGGTCGACGAGGCGCGCGCCCGTGGCGTGACGCTGGTGGCCACGCTGCATCAGGTCGACACCGCGCTGGCCCACTTTCCGCGCATCGTCGGCCTGCGCGACGGCGCTCTGGCCTTCGACCTGCCGGCCGCCGAGGTCAGCCGCGAGCGGCTGGCAGGTTTGTACGCGCAG
>Ga0209181_10004604_pt1 | contig 20369 bp, 19 predicted proteins | sample MAT05_FD_187208 | JGI IMG/M metagenome (GOLD analysis project Ga0209181, IMG submission 187208) | Freshwater microbial communities from Lake Fryxell liftoff mats and glacier meltwater in Antarctica - MAT-05 (SPAdes) (version 2) | ecosystem: Environmental > Aquatic > Freshwater > Ice > Liftoff... | reverse complement strand
ATTCACGCGCCCCGCATCGAAGGCCCCGCCGCAGATTGATTTCGCCGCGCTGCCGCAGGGGAAGTAAGTGTCGAGGCGCGTGCGGCAGACCCTCGCGCTATGGATCCTCATGCAACAGTCGCGCAACAGATGACAGGCGCGCGACCAACCCGGAGGGTTGCCGGAAATTAGCCGGGGGTAACACCCCCGGATCACGCCCCACAAATCCATGCGCCCCGGATGGTGCGACGGGTCCGGCATCGTCAGGCATCGGCGAGCGCGCCGCAGCGGGTGGCGATTTCGACGCGGCGATCGTTTTCGTCGGCATAGATGATGCCGAGGCGGTCGTAGATGCCGGACCAGGCGGCATCGCACGGATACATTTCCTCATCGAGAAGTTCGCCCGCGTCGTTGCGCCGCCGTGCCTCGGCGGCGAAGCGTTTCAACACGCGCGGCCAGCCGCTCTCCGCATCATCGTAGCCGTCGGGATGCAGGCCGGGATAGATGTAGGCGACGGCGCACCACGCGCGGATGAAATCGGGTTTCGGGAGTTGTTCGAGTTGCACGGTGAACGCGCGGCGAAGTTCGCGGCCACCGCCGCGCAGAGTGCGAGCCGGAGGCTCGATGGAAATTAGCCGGTGGTGACAACCACCGGAACACCAACACAAGCCGGATGCGCCCCGGCAGGGGCGCGGGAAAACATCACCGTCCCCGGAAAAACGGATGCGTTTTGAAGACGATGCCCGGCGCGAGTTTGCCGGCGAGTTCGATAGCGGCGGAGTAAGTCGCGCGGTCGGCGATGTGTTCGAGCAGGTCATCGTCTCCGATGCCGTAGAGACCGAAATACGGAGCGCCCAACTCCTCATCGAAAGGTTCATCGTCGGTGGTGAATGCCTCCACAAAATCATCTTCGAGCGAATCACGCACAGTCTGAATGCGGAACTTGCGAAAGGCGGCACCCGCCACGGGGTTTTCGGCGGTGACATCAATGGCCACTGGTAATCCCGAATTCGTCCTGAGCGGCAGGCGCAGCTTGTGCGCGACTCGGAGGCAATTCCTTGTGTCGAAGTCGAGGAGCGTTTCGGGGCCACCCAAAACCGAGACACACGCCTCGCCAAATCTGTCCTCCAGTAGGTAGGGCCACACGTCATCGAGTTCCTCGAAGAACACATGCTGGCAGGACCACAGTTCAAACTCGGTGGCGACGCGCATGACTTGCCGCATGAACTCGTCGCCGCCGTTGTAACACTCGCTGAGATTCAGCGTCGGTGTGGTCGCCGCGTGTTTCTTCACGGCCTGCCATAAGGATACCGCCGCCCCGAATACGGCGGCGGAGTCGGGCTGTTGCGATTGGTCACTCATCTCTTTCCACAACGCGCGCACCCGATAGTTTCCTGGAATGATTTTTCGGAAAAAATGGACGCGTGACGAGTTGCTCGTCGCGCTCAATCTCTACCACAAGCTCACGTTCGGGCAGCTTCACGCGAGGCAGACGGTGATTATCGCACTGGCGGAAAAGCTGGAGCGTGGCGCCAACAGCGTGGCGATGAAGCTGTGCAATTTCGCGTCGCTCGACCCTGCGTTGAAGTTGCGCGGCATCAAAGGACTCGCAGGCGCAAGCGCGCTCGACCGCGCGGCGTGGACTGACTTTCACGCCGACCTCAACGAAGCCGTTCCGGCAAGCGAGGGCGCGTTGCGTGCGTTGTTTGGCGTGGACGAAAGCAGCGAACTGGAAGTGCTGCCGAAGGAAGGCGTCCGCGTGCGGAAGCGTCCGCCACACGGGCCGACGGAGACGACCGCGAACGTGAAGCTGCGACGCGGTCAGGAGTATTTCCGCGATGCTGTGCTGAACAACTTTGGCGGACGCTGCGGTGTCACTGAGCTGGCCGTGCGCGAATTGCTGGTCGCATCGCACATTTTGCCGTGGGGCACGCACATCGCGGAGCGGTTGAACGCCCGCAACGGTCTTTGTCTCTCGCGATTGCACGACGCGGCGTTCGACCGCGGACTCATTGCTTTCGACGACAAGCTCCGGCTGCTCCTTTCTCCGCGACTCAAGGCCGAGCTACCGCAGCGGAACGTCGCCGAGAACTTCGGCGCGTATGCGGGAGAATCGCTCCACTTTCCTGATGATGCCGCGCCGCCGGAGTTGGCGTTTCTTTCACAACATCGGGCGAAGATTTTCCGTGCTGCGTAATGTTCCCGCGCCCCTGCCGGGGCACATGGCTTTTGGTGTTGGTGTTCCGGTGGTTGTCACCACCGGCTAATTTCTGGACGCGCCTCCGGCGCTGGAGGCGACACTTTCTCCCCACTCCCGAAAGCCGACGAGGAAGATGCGCTCGCGGTGCTGCGGGACGACGCTCTGCGCGTCGATGATTTTGTAATAGACCGTGTAGCCGAGCGCGTCGGTGAGCGTGCGGTGGATGATGTCGAAGGTCTTGCCGCCGTCGTGGCCTTTGAGGTTTTTGACGTTCTCCAGGACGAACGCGGCGGGGCGGTGAAAGTCGAGGATGTCGGCGATGGAGAAGAAAAGGTTGCCCTGCTTCACGTCGTCGAAGCCGTGCTTGCGACCGAGGCTGAGCTTCTTCGAGACACCCGCGATGCTGAAGGGCTGGCAGGGGAAACCGGCGCAGAGGATGTCGTGCGAGGGGATGTCGGCGACGGCGACGTTGTGGATGTCGCCATGCGGACGCTCGCCGAAATTCGCCTCGTAGGTTTGCTGGCTGAACTTGTCGTAGTCGGAGGAGAAGACGCACCGCCCGCCCGCGCGCTCGAAGGCGAAGCGGAAGCCGCCGATGCCGCAGAACAAATCAATGAAGCGCGGCGCGGGAGCGCCGCATTCGGGGGGATCTTCGCGGAGAATGCACGACTCAGGCTCGCCATTGCGCCTCCGCTTCGTGGTGCGTTTCGCCTTCGCGGTCGCTGCTTTGTTTGTCGGGTGTTTGCTCGGCGGGCGGGGCATTTCGGTTGTGGCGTAGTTGTTCTGAACGAAAGAGCAAACCCGATGCGGTGTCGAGCAGGGTGGGCTTTTTTACCCGAGACGCGTCGAAGACACGGGGGCATTTTCCCGCGCCCCTGCCGGGGCGCACGGATTTTCGGGGCGGGTTCCGGGGGTGGTCGCTCGCTGCGCTCGCTCGACCACCGGCAAATTTCCGTTGTCCCTCCGGGACACATCCAGCAGTCCGTCCATGGAAAGGCTGGCGACCGGATTTGATTCAAAGTTCCGAGTTCCGAGTTCCGAGTTAAGAGTTCAGCCCCGCGCAGCGGCTTCGCCATGTCAGGACGCGCATCCACATTCGCACCGCGCCTGCGGCGGGCTGAACTTGGAACTTGGAACTCTGCACTTGGAACTCGGAATGCGAAGTGCGCACACCCGCTCACGCAAAGAGCGCCGCGAGATCCACGCGCACTCCGGGCAGCGCGGCACATTCCAGCACTGCCGGCGGCGCGACCGTCGTGTGCTCCGCATAGCCCGTCGCTCCGGGGTTGCGATACAGCTCCGCGCATTTTTCCTCCGGGCACACGATCCAGTATTCCTTCACACCGGCATCGGCGTAAATTTGCGCCTTCACGCGGTCAATCTCGATGGAGGACACTGCGACTTCGATCACGAGTTCCGCAGTCGTCGCGTGGGCGTGGCGGTAATTTTCCAAAGGGCCGCGCATCACGACCACATCGGGCTCAGGCTCGCTGTCCGCCGTGGTGATGGGCTCGTCCGTACAGACGAGGAATTCCGGTGAAATCTGTGCCGTCAGAATTTTACGCAGACGATTTAGGAAAAACTGATGGATGGGGGACTTGGACATTTTTTCAATGATGGTGCCGCGCAGCAATTCGGTTCGCTGCCCCTCGGTGAGACGCCGGTAATCCGCGACCGAAAATCGTTTTGCACGCTGGCGGATGGCGGGCACTTCGAGCAGGGCGGTCATGCCGGGAGATTACCGATGGTGTTTGCAAAGGCAAGCCGCTCACTTTCGCATCGCGCCTGCGGCGGGCTGAACTTGGAACTCTGAACTTGGAACTTGGAACTCGGAATGCGAACACGGCGCGCACTTTCATCCCACTCACTCCCATGCGCCACGAACCGCTCGACCCTAAGCTCTTCACCGAAAACCGCGCCCGGCTCGCGAAGCTGCTGCCGCCGAAGTCGCTCGCCGTGCTGAACGCGAACGACATCCTGCCGACGAACGCCGACGGCTCGCTGCTCATGCGCGCGAACAGCGACCTTTTCTACCTCACCGGAGTCGAGCAGGAGGAGACGCTGCTCGTCATTTTCCCCGATGCCGACGACGAGAAGCTGCGCGAGATTCTCTTCGTCCGCGAGCCGAATGAGCAGAACAAGCTCTGGGAAGGCCACAAGCTGCGAAAGGAAGAGGCGCAGAAACTCACGGGCATGAAGGCCGTGAAGTGGACGCAGGAATTCTGGTCCGTGTTCCGCCGGCTCGCGTGCGAGGCGGAGCACATTTTCCTGAATACGAACGAGCACAAGCGCGCCACTCACGAGGTGGAGACGCGCGATGATCGCTTCATCCGCGACGTGCGGGATCGCTTCCCCGTGCACGACCTGCGCCGGCTCGCGCCGCTGCTGCATTCGCTGCGGCTCGTGAAAAGTGCGCGCGAAATCGAAGTCATCGCGCGCGCGTGCAAGCTCACGGAAAAGGCGTTCCGCCGCGTGCTGGAGTTCACGAAACCCGGCAGGACGGAGACCGACGTGGAGGCGGAGTTCGCGCACGAGTTCATCCGCGGACGCGGGCGCTTCGCGTATGAGCCCATCGTCGCCGGAGGGAAAAATGCGTGCTGCCTGCACTACCAGGAAAATTCCGCCGAGCTGAAAGCCGGCCAGCTCCTGCTGCTCGATGTCGGCGCATCCTGCGCGAACTACAACTCCGACATGACGCGCACGATTCCCGTGAGCGGAAAATTTTCCCGCCGCCAGCGGCAAATCTACAACGCCGTCCTCCGCGTCCTCCGCGCGAGCACAGCCGCGCTGCGTCCCGGCCTGCTGCCGAAGGCGTGGCAGAAACAGGCCGAGGCGCACATGACCGAGGAACTCCTCACGCTCGGCCTGCTCAAGCCGCGCGACGTGAAGAAGCAGCCTGCCGACAGCGATACTCCCGCGGTGAAAAAATATTTCATGCACGGCCTCGGCCACCCCATCGGCCTCGACGTCCACGATGTCGGCGACACGACGAAGCCCATGCAGGCCGGCTGGGTGATGACCGTCGAGCCGGGCATCTACATCCCCGAGGAAAAACTCGCCGTGCGGCTGGAGAACACTGTCGTCGTGACTGACGGCGAGCCGATCAATTTGATGGCCGACATCCCGCTCGAAGCCGACGAGATCGAGGAAGCGATGGCGCGGTAGTTCTCCGGATCAAATTACACTTGCTATACACGTCTAGCGGGAGCATTTGTCTGCCATGCTCGCAATCCGTCTGGAATCCGAAATCGAAGAGCGCCTGGCCCGGCTGGCGAAGAAGACGGGGCGCACAAAGACCTTCTATGCCCGCGAGGCAATCCTTGAACATCTCGATGATCTCGAAGACGGCTATCTTGCACTGAAGCGAATGGAAAATCCCGGCCGCGTCTTTTCCGCGGAGGAGGTGAAGCGTGCGGTGGGCCTATAGTTTCGACGAGCGCGCGCTGAAGGAATTGAAGAAACTCGGCAAGCCAGCCCAGCGGGAGATTCTGAAGTGTCTGGACGAGCAGATCGCGACCGATGCAGACCCCGCCCGCTTCGGGAAGGCACTGCGCGGAGACCTCGCAGAACTCTGGCGATACCGTGTCGGCGACTACCGGCTGATCTGTTCGTTAAAAAACGGGAAGATGCTCGTGCTGGTGCTGAAGGTGGGGCACCGGCGGGATGTTTACTCGTGAGGAAAAGTAGTCATGGGCTTCAGCCCTTGGCGGCAAGCAGTCCGGTTCGTGCGCACAGTCTGTGCGGGATGTCTCTGCGCGCTGAAGCGCGGGACTACTTTCCTGCCTTCGCCGCTTCCTCCGCGATGATCTGCAGGCCCTCGCGAACGACGTTCGCAGGCTGGGAAAAATTCAGCCGCAGGCATTCGTGGGAGTGCGGCCAGTCTTCGCGCAGGCCGAAGAAAAAATACTCGCCGGGGACGACGAGGACTTTGCGCGCCTTGAGGCGTTCGTAGAGTTCGCGCGTGGGGATGCGGAGGCCACGCAGCCAGAGCCAGTGGAAGAACGCGCCCTCGCTCGCGTGCAGCGCCCAGTCCACGCGGGCGGCGTCGAAGAACTCGCGCGTCCACGCGGCGGCGGCGCGGCTTTTCTCCTCGTAAAACGGACGCAGGATGCGCGGGCCGAATTCCAAAATCTCGCCGCTCTCGACCCACGGCAGCGCGAGTTGCTGGCCGACGGTGCCATTCGCGAGGCCGACGATGGCGGTCATCGCAGCCATGGCGGACGCGATTTTTTCCGACGCGACGACGATGGCCGTGCGCGTGCCGGGCAGGCCGAGTTTCGACAGGCTGAGTGTGAGGATGACGTGCGGCGCCCAGTGCGGCTGCGCACCGGTGAAGATGACGTTTGGAAACGGCGAGCCGTACGCGTTGTCGAGGATGAGCGGGATGCCGTGCTGCGCGGCGAGCGCGGAAAGGCGCGCGACCTCGTCGTCGGTGAGGACGTTGCCGGTCGGGTTCGTTGGGCGCGAGACGGCCATGCACGCGATGTCCTCGCTGAGCAGCGCGTCCTCCACGGCGGCGAAATCGATCGTGTATTTGAAAATGCGCGCGTCCTCGCCCTGCGGCCACGTGATGCGCGGGCGGCACGCGACGAAGAGTTCGCCCTCAAGTCCCTGGTCGGCGTAGCCGATGTATTCCGGCGCGAGCGGGAGCAGCACCCTGCGCCTGCGTCCGCCCTCGAAGCGCCCGGCGAGCAGATTGAAGAGGTAGAAAAACGCGCTCTGCCCGCCGGTGGTGATGGCGAGATTCTGCGGCCCGATGTCCCAGCCAAACGTGCGCTTCAGCAGCGACGCCAGCGCGGCGAGGAAGCGCGGATTCCCCTGCGGCGGATCGTAATTGCCGAGCATGCGGTCGAGTGCGGGGCCGTCGGCCACAAGTTCGCGCATCCGCTCGCGCACGAGCTTCTGCATTTCCGGCACCGCCGCGGGATTGCCGCCGCCGAGCATCCGCATGTCCGGCTCGACGGTCATAGCGCGCCCGAGATCATCCATGAGTTCAAGGATGCCGCTGCGGCCCGTGAGCTTCTGTCCGGCGAGTGAAAATGGGAAATCGTGGGAGTTCATTCAGCGCGACCTTTCGCGGGTCGCAGGCAGGGAGTGTTCCGGCAAATGCACGGGATGTCACCTCTCTGGGTTCGTGTCCACATTCGGAACCGAGGAGCCGGCATGGCTCGATTGCCAGAGCCGGTCCTTCCGCCTGCGGTCGCCTGGCTTCTCTGCACTATTGAGCCTCGCGCAAGAGGGTGACGCGCGTGCTCCATCCCGGAGGGTTGCCGGAAATTAGCTGGTGGTGAAACCACCGGATCACGGATTTCCAAATGCAACCGCCCCGGCAGAACCGGCAGAACCGGCAGAACCCCGATGAACGCAGCATTCCAGCGCCCTTGCCGGGGCGCGTTCGCACCTTCCCCGTGATCCGGTGGTGTTCGCTTCGCTCGACCACCGGCTAATTTCCATCAGCCCTCCGGGCTGTCACGCGAATGCGCGAGCCACAGGAAGTCTCGTTTGCGACTGCGTCGGCGGCCCGATCCGCTGGCTCGTGGTTTCAGCGATGTCTTGGGCTATCGTACCATCCGCCATTGGATGAGCCGCGCGCTGCCGTTCTCGACGGAAAACCGCGTTGTGAGCCGTGCGCGCGGCCGCTTTTCGCAGGTGATGTCGTAGTTGCGCATGCCGCCCTCGTTGTCGGTGGATGTCGCTGCGGATTTCAGTTTGCTCGCGGTCACTTTGCCGAAGTCGCGGTGGTATTCGCCGACGATGATCGCGGAGAAGAATGCGGCATCCGCCCGCGGTTCGGCGTTCGTGGAGAAACACGCGAGGAAGCCGTCGCGGTCCTGCGCATTGTAGGCGGCGAGCGCACGGGTGAAGACTGCCTCCCTCCGTGCGGAGTCCGCTTGGGCCACTTCGATCTGGCGATACCAGAAGATGAGGGCGACGAAGACGATGTTGGCCGCGGCGATGAGGAAAAAGATCGTGCGCACGCGTTCCGCGGCGCGACGGCCTTCGGGGGTGATTGCCGGGGAATTGTTCGGCATCCGGGATTCGTCAGCGAAGGCTGGCGTAGAGCGCGAGGTAGCGAGGCGCGAGATTGTGCCAGTCGAAATTCGCCCACGCCCATTCTGCAAGTGCCCGCCGTTCTTCGGGTGTCGTCCTTGGTTTGGCAAAGTAGCGCTGCAACTGCGCGGTGATGTCGGCGACTTCCGGTCGCGCGATGAAGCCGCGTCCGTCGCCGAGGGAATCCGCCCACGGGGTCTCCGTGGTGGTGAGGGCCGGCGTGCCGACCTGGCAGGACTCGAGGACGGCGAGGCCGAAATTTTCCGAATGCGTGGGCAGGCAGAAAAGATCCGCACCTTGAAAATAGGGCCAGCGGTCGTCGCCCCATACGGCGCCGATCCAGTCCACCTTGGGAAGGCGTGCGGCGTTCCGTGTGGCGAATTCCTGGCACTGTGCCGCGTAGTGGCGCTGCTCCTTCGGGCCGACGATGACGAGGCGCGTGGCTGCGGGCCATGTCCCGTGCAGGTTCGCGAGGGCTGTGAGGAGGAGGTCGAGCCCCTTCTTTTCGTGGATGCGCGAGAGGAAGAGCAGGACGTTTTCATCCGCCGTCCAACCGAGTGTGCTGCGGGCGCGCTCATAGTCCGGCCTGGCGGCGGCGGTGAGGCCGAGCGGGAGGAATTCGATGCGGGTGCGGGGGAAGATGAGGCGCAGGCGTTCCGCCTCGCCCTGGGAGGTGGCGAGGATGCATGCGGCCTGGCTGATCCAGCGCTTCTCGACGAGATGAAAGTAGGGCCACTTTTTCCACCATTTCTTCTTTTGCGCCCACGGTTCGAGCATGCCGTGCGGGCTGAAGATGTAGGGAGTCCCGCTCCTCCTGCATGCGCGGGCGATCGTGGGAAAGCCAGACTGCCACATCCCGTGGAAATGCACGGCGTGGCAGTTGCCGCGCAGGGTCTTGTCCACATTGATTCTGATTTGGTGGCCGAGGGTGACGAGGGCGTTGCGGAGCGAGTCGATCGCGGCGTGGAGACCGCCGGCCTTCTGCGCGGGAGGCGGTTCGAAGAAGCGGATCTTCATGGGTGCTTCGGCATGAGTCCCCGGTAGAGCGCCTCGTAGTTCGCCGCCATGGTGTCGAATGTGAACTGCCGCTCGGCGAGCTGACGCCCATTCTTTCCCCGCTGCGCGAGTTCGCCAGGATCGGCGAGGATTTCCGCCCATGTTCCCTTTTCGTCGATAGACACGGAGTTCGTATCGTTGAGGAACGGCATTTCGCGAAGGAGATTCGGCGAGATGGCGCAGGGGAGTCCGGCGCTGAGCGCCTCGAGGATGGCGAGCGGCAGGCCCTCGTATTCGGCGACGTGGAGAAATGCATCGGCGGCGAAAAGCACGTCGCGGACGTTTTCACGCCACGGCAGGCGGTGGATCACATTGCCGAGCTGGCGCTGTGCGACCCAGCGATCCCAATCCGGCGCGAGCGTTCCGTCGCCGACCCAGATGAAGCGTGAATGCGGGAGGCGCTCGAGAATCCGCGCGGCGTATGCGAGGAAGGCGAGCGGACGTTTCTGCGGAACCATGCGGCCGACGGCGACGAAGAGGAGGGAATCGTGGGCGACACCGAGTTCGTGGCGCGTGGAATTGCGGATGTTCCCGCGTGCGGAGAGGTCGAAGAGCTCGACGCCATTTGCGATCGCGTGGATGCGATCGGTGGTGCCGAGGAATTCGCAGAGGTTGCGTTTGCGTTCCTCGACGACGGCGACGAGCGGCCCGCGGTAGGCGGTCAGCGCACGGCGGGCGACCCAGTCGCGAATCCACGGTGTGCGTGCGCGGAGATAGCGGGCGCTTTGCGTGAGGTGAATGGTGCAGAGGCTCGGCAGCCCGCAGTCTCCCGCGGCGCGCAGGAGGTCGAGGCCGTCCTCGAGGTTCTGCTTGTTCAGGTGGACGAGGTCGGGCGCGTATTCCTTCCAATGCTTCGCCGCCGCGTTGGCTGTGCCGCGGTCGAGGTGGCTGGCGATGGAGCGGAAGCGCCGGTCGTAGGTGTTCGGGTATTCGTGCCGGAGCGCCGGGCCGACTTTCGCGAAGCGCGCGCACAGTTCATCCATGCGCGGATGCGACGAGGCCCACAGCGCCACCTCGTGGCCGCGCGCGGCGAGAGCGCGCCCGAGATAGACGAGGTAAAGTTCGCCCCCGCCGCGGGAGCCGCTGCTGGTGCTGGCGAGGAGGATTTTCATGCGCAGACGGCCTGTAATGCCCGTGCCCATCGCTCCGCTCCACGCGCGGGAGTCCACTCGCCGTGAAGTCGGCGGGAAGCGCTGCCGTGTGTTTCCGCGAGACCCGGTGTGGTGGCGTAGCGATGCATCGTTGCGGCGAGAGCGTGCATGTCATCGGCGGGAAAAAGGAATCCATTTTCCCCGATGCGGATCAGATCGTGCGCCGCACCGACCTGATCGCTGGCGATGATCGGCAGGCCCGCGCCGAGGGCCTGATTCACGACGACGCCCCAGCCGTCGTAGCGGCTCGGGAGCACGAAGACATCGGCCTGCGTGAAGAACTGCGGCAGCGCATCCGGCGCCTGGAAGCCCGCGTAGCGGACGCGTTCGCGCACTGCGGGCGCGAGACTGGCAAGCAGTTGCGGCAGCTCCGCTTCGCGACCGACGAGGAGCAGGCGCGCATTTTCCGGCAGCGTGGCAAATGCGCTCAGCAAGTGATCCACGCCTTTGCGGGCGATCATCTGGCCGCAGAAAAGGAACGTCACCGTGCCGGGGTCGCGCGGCGGCCGGGGCGCAGTGGCGAATGGCGCGAGCTCGCAGTGGTAGGGGATGTTGAAGATGCGCGGCTGTGGAAACCGCGCGGCATAGTCGCGCCCGGCCCACCTGCCGATCGCGGCGATGCCGGCGGCATTGCGCAGCGGCGCGGTGAGCAGGTCGTGCTTCCAATTGCGCGCGCCGAGCTTTTCGCCCCAGAACATCCACCGCGCGCCGCGCAGTTTCCAACGCATGAGCCACTGGCCGGTGAGCGACATGAGCGTGTTGCAGACGATCACGTCGTAGTCGCGCGGCGAAGGGAGCCGCCAATTCACGTGGACCCGCGCCTTGCCGAGCGGAAACCAAAAGCCGGGGAGATACCGCTCGTACGCTGCGAGCGGCCGCTCCGGCCACGGCGAATCCGGTGCCGCGCGCTCCATGTAGAAGACGCTCGACGTGACATCTTCGCGCGCCGCCAGCGCCGCAAAAAGATCGCGCTGATAGGGGGAGGGGACCACGCTGACGAAGGCGGCGCGGATCACGTGACGGCCCTCGCTTTGCGGCTGGTGAACGGCAACTCCACAGCGAAATGGGCGAGCCATGCGACGAGCATGCACACGAGCGCGCCCGCGGCCATCCAGCCGAAACTTTGCGGAAGCGCGCCGTCCCGCGAACGGCTCATGAGCCAGCCGCCGATGAAAACCAGGATGGGCATGTGAGCGATGTAGAGAGTGTACGACATGTCGCCGAGCGGCTTGAGGCGGCTGAGGAATGCCAGCGGCCAGCCGCGTTCGCACAGCGCAAAACATCCGGCGAAGAGCCCGGCAAATCCCACGCCGTAGAGCGTGTCCGGCACCCAGCCGTGGGCGAACTGCGGCCAGTGCCGCCCGAGCGATGGCGTCGCGACTGGCAGCACGGCGAGCAGCAGCGTCAGCGGTGCGAGCCGGGTCCAGCGAATGCGGATGCGGCCCGTGTAAATGTCCGCCAGCAGCGCGCCGAGCCACCAGGTGAAGAGCGCGGTGAAGATTCGCGCGACGAAGAAGGCGTGGCCGCTCGCGGGTTCCACCAGCCAGCTCAGGAAAAAAAGAACGACCACGGTGACGCTCGCCGCCATCGCGGAACGCCGTGAGATGAGCCAGAGCAGCGGATAGATCATGTAGAACCACCACTCGAAATGCAGCGACCACAGCGGGCCGTTCGAGCCCCAGCTCGGCACCCAGCTTGGCATGAGGAAGGCGAGATTTCCCACCCCGGTCGTCACGTCATGCACGGGTTGGATCGATGAGTTGATCAGCGCGTAGGGCGTCTCGCTGCGATAGATGCTCCAGCCGTGGGCAGCGCCCGCTTTGTCCAGCACGAGCGTCAGCAGCATCGCGAAGATCAGCGGCGGATACAGCCGTCGCGCGCGGCGGAGCATGTAGCCGGGCCAGTCGAATCGCGCCGCGGCACCTTGCGTCACGATTCTCTTCGCGCAGCCGAGGTGGATGACGAATCCGCTGAGGACGAAGAAAAACAGAACCGCCTCGTGGCCGTAGCGCAGCGGGACCAGCGCAAAGGCGATCGTCTTTCCAATCGCAGAATATTCCTGCGGGTGGGTGCGGAAACTTTCCCAGCCTTCCCACAGCAGCCAGCGCGCATGGTGCAGCATCACCCACACGGCGGCGAGACCCCGGAGGCCATCGAGGAATGCGAGGGATCTGTCGGGCGGGCGGGGCAAGGCGGTGGTTCCGGCTGGCGGCGGTCTAGGCTGCGAAAATCACGCTCTTCCGGGGCGAGTGATTTTTCCGGGCTTGGGCGCAATGCTTTTCGGATATTCCGCCCACGAGCGGGATGCAGGAAAAGTGGTGCCGACGACCCGTCGGCGTGGCGTGACGGGCGGAGGCGGCGGGATGGCCCGGTGCAGTTCACGCAAGGATCCCCGCTGCGGCGCTGTCGCGTCGCGCCAGACCGACGAGTCGGCGAACGGTGAAGACGGCAACGGCCGGGCGGCGTGGGCGCGGCAGCGGTCCATCCCGCCACCTCCGCCCATCCCGCCACACCGACGGGTCGTCGGCTCCACACTGCCGCGCATCCTGCGCGGCTTCCGCTGGGACTCCGTTTCTGAATATCCGAAGGGCATTGGGACTAGCGGCCTGCCGGCGGCGGAATGGCGGGGGGCCTGCGCGGTGGCGGTCGCATCGGCCCGCGAGGCGTGGTCTGGCCGCGGATTTTCGGCAGCAGGTATTTGCCGAAAAGGATGCCCGCGACGCTCGGCAGGATCGCGGTGGTGAGCGAGAAGCACGAGCGCATGGTGATCGTCACCGCAAAGAAACCCGAGGAGTACACGAGCAGGCCGAGTTCGGAATTCTTCTGCGATGAAAAGCGGTTCCAGAACGTGGCGAGCATTCCCATGATGAGCCCCTCGATGACGACGGCAAACAACCCGCCGGACATGTAGGCCTCGCCGACGAAGGTCGCCGCGATGGTGACGCCTTTTTCCTGGAAGATGTCCTCGATGGAGATGGACATCCCCTTCGGCTTTCCCGGCCACAGCGCGCGCGGGATCGGACGCACCAGGGCGAGGTAGGGAATCTCGAAGCCGAGGTAGCGCCCGCCATTGTGGTCGGGGAAATATTGCGTGAGCACCGAGATCGCGAGGAGGTTGTCATCGACGAACACCGACGAATTCTGCCGCGTGATCATGTTCGACACATCGCCTTCCAGCCAGCGCTTCAGACCGACGGTCCGCATGTCCAGCATCACGCGCGTCGCCATGATCATCAGCCAGCCGCACACGCCGGCCACGATGAGGACCTGCATGCGCCGCTGTGGTGGCGAGGCGAAGGTGAAGGCGATGAGGAAGGTGATCAGATATGCCGCAAAGACGGTGCGCGTCCCGGCGCAGAAGCCGAAGAACAGCAACCACGCCAACGCGAGGAAGGAGAGCAGGAGATTGGTGCCGGAGTATTTTTCCATCCGGCCAAACATCAGGCCGACGATCGGCGGGATGAGGTAGAGCAGCAGCGCCAGTTCGTTGATCAGCGCCTTCCAGTCGCCGAGCCTGCCGCGTCCCCACGGCTGGTCGAAGCGCATCTTCAGCATCTCCTCGACGATCCGCGGCAGGTCGAAGTTCACGCCGAGCAGCACGTGCAGGAAGCCGAGGAAAAAGCTCACCCACAGGATGCCGACGAGCCAGCCAGGCGGCACCGGTTTCGTCATCGTTTCCGCGAAGGGCTGCCCGCCGCGCGGGATCAGATGCCGGCCGATGAAGATGCCGATGAAGCCGGCGATGATCGCCCACAGCGCGAAGTAAACGGCGCGGACATCGGACACCCTGTGGTCGAAGTACGGCTGCGGGAAAAGGAACTCGTAGAGCGTCAGGAAATACAGCGCGGCGACGCCGACGAGATCGGGCCGCACGAGATTCCGCAGGCCGCCGCGTGCCTCGAAGGCGAACGTGAGAACGAGCGTGGCGAACACGCCGATGGCGGTGGTGTTTGCGAGTTGCGAAGGGTAGCGATCCCGTCCGCTCGCCATCGCAAACGCGGTGAGGACGAGACCGACCAGCGCGACAAAGGTCGCGTCCACCCGCGGCCAGGGCTGGACCCACGCCTCCTCCTCCCTGGGCGGGCGCGAAAAAGCCGGCGTCGGCGGGCCGGGTGCGGCCATTTTGCGGACCGGTCTGGGAAAGATATTCATGGGCTAAGGGCAGCCTGGCTGAGTGCAATAAGTGTGCGAGCGCCGGTCGTCCACGTGAAGTTGTCCCCGGCGCGTCCGGGATGCTGCTCCCACCAGAGGAGTTCCGCGGCCAGCGCGGCGGCGTCGCCGACGGGGAAAATGCCGCCATTTTCCCGCTGGCGGATGTAGTCGCCGCCGCCCACCCGGTCGCTGACGATGCACGGGCAGCCGCAGTTCAGCGCCTGCGGAATGACGAGGCCGAAGCCCTCCTCCAGCGACGGGAGCACGAGCACGCTGCTGTCGCGCATCGCCCGCGCGAGCTGTTCCTGCGGCAGCGCGCCGTGAAAGGTGAGCGGTGTTGCGCCACGGTAGGCGGCGATGTCCTTTTCCGCCTCGGAAGATCGCGGGCCGATGAAGTCCATTTTCCAATGCGCGCTCTTCGTGAGCGTCAGTGCGTCGAGCAGTGTGCGGATGCCTTTGCGCAGGCCGATCTGTCCGGCGAAGAGGATGCGGAAAATCGGCGGTGCAGACGCATTGTCAGCCCGGTGAAAGACGCGCGCATTTGTATCCGCACCGTACGGCACGACCCAGATGCGATCCGCCGGGATGCCGTCGGCGATGAGCTGATCGCGGACGATCGTCGATGCCGCGCAGTGGAAATCCGCGAGCGCGTATTCCTCGTCCTCGCGGGCAAAGTAGGCCGCACCGTAGGGACAGAGATCAGTGAGTCGCAGACCGACGCGCCTGTATTCCGGCTCCATGACGCGCACCCATTCGCGCACGGGACCGGTGGCGTGATTGAGCACGGTGCGGATGCCTTTTGCGCGCGCGGCGCGGAAGGTGTGCAGCGCCTGGCCGGGCATCGCGTGGATGAAATCGCACGGCTCCAGATGCGCGCCGACCCAGCGGTCGAAGCCATCGTCCTGCCAGCGAAACAGCCGGTGCGGACGCGGGCGCAGTCCGTCCGGGATGTACTTGAGCGCGGCGTAAACGATGTTCGTCCGCAGGCTGTGGGAGCGGATTCGCGCGGGGTCCGCATCCGCGATTTTCCAGCCGGGATAGCCGGAGTAGTAGAGGCCGCCGGTGCCCTCCTGCGCGACGGCGCGCGCGGTCGGCCACATGTGGCATGGGTTCGTTGCGGAAAAGGAGATCGTCATTGCGGGCCGAATTTCGCCGTCCATTCCACCGCATCCGCGATCGGATTGCGAACCAACTCCATCCACGCCCGATAGCGCGGCCACGGCAGGGGACGGCGCTCGCGGATGCAGCGCCCCAGCCCGGCGAGGCAGCGGAACCACCACGCCGGTTCGCGCCAGACCCACGACCCGCCGCGCTTGCACGCGTAGAGAAATTGCCGCCACACGCGGAACGGTGCGACGGCGAGGAGCTGCGGCAGCGGGCAGCGCAGCAGCACGCTCCACAGTTCGTTGCGCGCGTGGCGCTGGTGAGTGCGGATTTCATTCCGCTCCAGCGCGGAGAAGTGATGCCGCACGGTGACGCACGGCTCGAAGCGCACCTGCCAGCCTGCGGCAGCGCAGCGGAGCGCGAAGTCCGGCTCCTCGTAGGCGTGGAAGAAAAAATCCGGGTAGCCGCCGATGGCGCGGAATGCCGCCGTGCGAATTGCCGCGCCGGAATTGGCGTAGCTGCCGATGAACTTCGCGCTGCCGAAATCGGACGCGGTGAGCGTCGCGGGAAATTCGTCCGTGCGCTGCGGGAACGCCGCGACCGCGAGCCGCGGGTTCTTTTCAAAAAGCTCACGGATGCGTGCGATGGCATCCTGTTCCAGCGGATGGCTGTCGTCGTCGAGGCTCAGGAAAATGTCGCACGTCGTGGCGTTGGCCATTTCGTTGCGCGACGGGATCGAACCGCGACCCTGCGCATGGAAGACGAGCCGCGCGTGCTGATGTTGCTCGCGGATGAACTCCGCGGTCCCATCCGTGCAGCCGTCGGCGACGATGAGCACTTCGTCCGGACCCGGTGTGAGCCGGGCGATTTCGGCCAGCGTGCGTTCCAGTTCCGCGCGACGGTTGTGCGTGGTGATGCAGATTGCGACGCGGAGACTCATTCGGGCTGGACCGCGACCGTAAGCGAAGCGCGTGCCACGGTGCGAGCGGGCATTTCCCCCGCAGCCGACGGTCGGACTGGACCTAGCCCGGCGCGCCGACCGAGCGCGAACTCTACAACATCGTCCACGACCTGCAGAACGATCTCAACGTTGCCGACAAGCCCGGGCACGGGAAAGTGATCGCATCCCTCGGCAAACAGTTGCGCGAGAAATTCCCGGTGCAGGAGATCAAGGAACCCGGCGGTAGGGCAAAGTAGTCCCCGGCTTCAGTCGGTCAGCGGATGGCAATCTGATGCAGGGTGCGGCTGTGGACGGACGCTTGACCAGCGGCAAAGTCCGCCCGGCGATTGCCGTGGGACGCGGTTCGTTTCCTGGAGGAACAAGAAGTGTGGTTTAGAAAACTTCCTCCCCGTGCGGAACCTGGCCTGGGATCAAAAATGTCAGCACCAGTTCGCCCTCGCCGCACACGATCATGCCGGGGAATCGCTTGAACCACGGGCCTGCGGGCACCTCGGGATCGGTGTCGCACCAGTCGCCGAAAAGTCCCATCTGATCCAAGGCAATCTGACGCTGGCGCACCCGCAGGGCCAGGTGCTGCAGCAATGCGCGGGACAGCTTGCTGCGGCGAATCCTCGGCATGGGGCTAATCGCCGAAGAATCCGTTCACGAGCTTCTCCTGAAGCCGGTCTCCCTCGGCAGGGTCTGTCGCCTCCACCATACGCCTGGCCAGTGCGGTGAGTTCATCGCCACTGAGCGGCTGTTTGATGACGAGTTGCTTGGTGTAATCCACGACCTTCGCCTGCTCACACGGCGGCAGCAGGTCAATCTCGCGCATGATCTGTGTGGCAGTCATGGGCGCAGAATAGCGGACACCAAGATTTGGGTCAACCGCCGTCCGGCCATGCGCAGACTCCGTTGCTGCGATCCTTCAAGGCGGCCAGCATCTCGCATGAATGCGTGAGCCGAAGCCCCTCACTTCTCCAGCCGCTTCGCCTTCACCGCGGAGACGACCCAGGGAGCCGGGACGCCCTCGTCCCGAGAGTCATGCGCGGTTTGCAATCTTGCGCGGGCGGGCACAGCGAGACGGCGGGCGCCTAAAGTAGTTCCGGGCTTCAGCCCGAATGGACGTCCGTCGGGCTCAAGCCCAGAACTACTTTCCCGCCTCCAGCCGCTTCGCCTTCACCGCGGAGACGACCCAACGAGCTGGGACGCCCGCGTCCCGAGAGTCATGCGCGGTTGATGCCAGCCGCGGGGCGAGGGCGCCCCGGCTCCTTGCTCACAGCCGCTTCACCTTCACCGCGGAGACGACCCAGTTCGCACCGCTGGTGCCGAGGTGGAGGAGCGGCTGCACTGGCGAACGATAGCCGGCGACCAGTTGCAACGCGGTCGGCAACCCGGACCACTCGTAAAGCGGGCGGTCATCGAGCGTCGCCATGATTTGCGCGGTGCGGGCGGAAAGGCGCACCGTGATTTCCAAGTCGTGCGAATCGGAATCCTTGATCTGTTGCCCGCGCAGCATGTCCGGGTTGTCGTGTCCGAGCTTGCCGTCCACCATCGAAAGGCCGGTCATGGGTTCCTTGTCCTTGTCGTTTGCGGCATCGAGAAGGAAAGAAACCTGATTGTCCGCGACGGGCAGGATCATGGCGAGCGTGCTCTTCACTTTGGAAGGGACGAGTTTCCGCACTGTCACCCGCACTTGATAGCTGCTGCGCGCGTAGCTCCCACCGAGCGGCACGGCGGCTTGCGTCGTCTCTGGACTCACCAGCACCCCGCCGCTCAGCGTCCACCCGTTCCCGTTTGCCTTCACTTCGTCGGCCTTGAGTTTGGCGAGCAGGTCTTCCCAGCCGTCGGTCGCGGGCGCGTCGAGGACGGCGTTGTTCAGCGGCTTCGGTTCCCAGATGCGCACCATGCGATCCTCCGAGGCGCAGGCGAGGCGCTGGCCGCTGGGGCTGAAATTCAGCACCCGCGGCGCGGCGGTCGGCCCGCGCAAGGTCTCCAGCCGCCGCCCGCTCTCGAGGTTCCAGAGCTTGATCGTCAGGTCCGCCGAAGCCGTGGCCACGATGGGCCGCGCGGGATGCCACGCCAGCGCGGTGATCGGCCCGTCGTGCGCGCGGAAGGCCTGCCGCTCCGCGAGCGTCTCCGTGTCGAAGACATGCACCAGCTTGTCCGCCCCCGCCGCCGCGAAGCTCTTCCCATCCGGCGCGACGGCCAGGCAATCGAGCGCCGTCGGATGCACCACGCTGCGCAGTTGCTGCCCGCTCGCCGCGTCCCAGACGATGATGCGCTCTTCGGAGCCTGCGAGGCCGCGGTTCTTGTTCGCTGTTGCCAACCCGATGAGTTGAGCGCCTCCGGTGACCCAGCGGAGATGGCTGAAGACGATAAGACCCCTGTTGTCCAAAGTGACAATCGTTGTGCCAGTGGCAGGATCGAGAATCGCAGCCAGCCGCGAACTGCCTGAAGTCACCAAGGCAAGGCGGTCCCCCTTCGGACTTAGTTGGAGCACATGCAACCCGCCGGCAAAATCAAACTCATTCAGCTTTGAAAGGATTCCGCTTTCGTTCTTCACCACTTGAATGCGTCCGGCGCTGGCTCCCAGAAATGCCGACGCGATCAAATGCCCGTCCGCACTCACCGTCTGCATCTGGCTGGCGGCATTCGGCGGAAGCTTTTGAATCGCTTGCGTGGACAGATCAACAAGCGCCGTGCGGGCGACATTTTTCCATGGTCCGAGGAAGCGGTCGTCGGAATCCAAAAAGACAGCGCTGGCAATGGGCGAACCGGTCTCTCCGGCCATTCTTTGGACCCATAGCGGTTCTGCTTCGACGACTTCCCACAAACGGCTCACATCCCCGCTGATGAGCAATTCACCGGATAGAGGATGAAGTGCAACGCCTCCCACATCCCCAATCCCGCCGACGAATACCTGCACCGTCGCTCCGGTAGCTGCGCTCAATGCGACGATCGATTGGCGTCCGTCAGGCAGCTTCGCGACGGAGATCAGACGCTCGCCATCCGGCGTATAAATCACTTCCTTCACCGGCCCGGGATGAGCGCGAACAGAAAACACCGACCGGCCGTCCTTCAAACCAAAGCTCCGCACACTTCCGTCTGCGAAACCCACGGCAAATGCCCCTCCGTCAGGCCGTAACGCGAAGCCGCTTGAACTTTTCGTGTTCTCGAACACTCGCGCGACATTGCCGTCTTTGAGTGCGAGCAATGCCACACTTCCGCCGGCCTCGGATTGCGCGAGCACATGGGTTCTGTCTGGTAGGATTGTCGCCCGTAACGTGCGGTTTGTAGTGGGTTTCTCCCAGAGGAGTTTGCCGTCTGCTGCGTCCCAGACGCCAAGTTGTGCTCCATAGGTGACGTGTAATAAGTGCCGTCCATCTGCGCTGAATTCGAGGCGTGTTGCGCGCTTTGAATTCCACGACGTCAGCTTGTTGCCGTCGCGCGCATTATGGACGGCGATGCCGCCGCTGCTGTTGTTCATGCCGACAGCGATGCGCTCGCCGTCCGGGGAAAACGCCAGCGCGAATCCAGTTCGCGACTGCATACCATCAAAAACAATCGGGATGCGGAGTAGCCGTTCTCCCGTGCGGGCATTTATAAGAAAAATCTCTGGCTTGGTGCCCACCACCGCAAAAACCCCGGCGTTCTTCGGATGTGCTGCAAGACCTCGAATGGTGAACGGAAGCCGCGCGATGGACGTGTCCGACTGCTCGAGCAGGTAGCTCCA
>Ga0209181_10004603_pt1 | contig 20370 bp, 20 predicted proteins | sample MAT05_FD_187208 | JGI IMG/M metagenome (GOLD analysis project Ga0209181, IMG submission 187208) | Freshwater microbial communities from Lake Fryxell liftoff mats and glacier meltwater in Antarctica - MAT-05 (SPAdes) (version 2) | ecosystem: Environmental > Aquatic > Freshwater > Ice > Liftoff... | reverse complement strand
CCGACCACAAAGCTGCGCGCCTCTGCGTATTGCGCTTCCTGCAGTTGATGACCGCCGGAGCCCGCCCGCACAAAGGTAGAGGTAACGCCCGCCGACTGCAGCGCGTTGAACAGGCGTTGGCTCTGCGTCCAGGGCACCACGCTGTCATCGTTGGCATGGCCGATCCAGACCGGCGGATCGGCGGCGTCGATATGGAGCACCGGATTGGCCAGATTGGCCTGCGCCACGCATCCTGGCCAGGGCGGCGCCGGGTTGCCCAGATTACTTAGAATCGCGCCCATGCCTTGCGCGCCACAGCCAATAAAGGCCGCATGTGCGCTGTCGGGCGCGTCCCAGTTAGCGCCGTTGAAGCCGGCCTGCGTGGCGTCAACACCCATGCGCAAGATATCGCTCGGGCCGAAGGCGTCCACCACCACCTGCACCGCACTGGAGCTGCCCGGATGCTGTCCGACCGTTCCCTCCAGTTGCGGGTTGCCCGTCGACAAGGCCACTACGGTGGCCAGATGCGAGCCGGCCGAACTGCCCCACAGTCCGAAGCGCTGCGCATCCAGTCCATAGGTCGCGGCATTTGCGCGCAAGAAGCGAACAGCCGCCTTGATGTCATGCACAGCCGCCGGAAAGATCACCGCGCTGTTGCCGCCGTAAAGCGCAGCATTCTGTGCATTGACCAGTCGATAGTCGACGCTGCCCAGCGCAATGCCCTGTTGCAGCAGTGCCAGCATGCCCGCCTGGATAGGAGCCTTCGAACCACTGTTCCAGCCACCGCCGTGCACAAATATCACGAGTGGCCGGCCGCTGGTCGGTGTGCTGGGCAGATACAGGTCCAGCCGCAGCGGCTGGTTGTTCACCCGCGCGTATTCGACATTGGCATGCGTCGGCACTTGTGCCGCTGCCGGTTGCGGCAACAAGCTCAAAGCCCACACCAACACAATCCCCAGCACTGTTCTCATGTTCTGCTCCTGTCATCCGGTCAGGGTCAGACGCAGCAGATGCACCAGGATTCTCACGGATCAATGTGCGACAGCAGCTTGCAGCATAGTGCCGGTCACCGGCGTAGAAGATTTTCGATTCCCGTGCGGCCAGTCGACCGCCTCAATTGCTTCAAGTCCGCGAAATGGCCCTTAAACATGGCATCGCGCTGCTCTCCAGCGGGCATCAGCTTCGGACTACTTTTCAACGTAGGCGGCAACGAAGGCCTTCATCACTACCTCCGACACATCAACTCGGTCACTACCTGCGGATTCGTGACAGCTTGCAGAATGCGGCCGATCCCCCGATGCGGTCCGTTCCGCAGCCGTTCTGTGCGAAAAAACACCTCATCTTTGTACCCATGCCATGCGCCACCAAGTTCCTGATTTACGGCCATATCGCCACCCAGACTCAACGGCCTGCGCCCTCAAATCCATCGGAAAACTCGGCGGCTTGACGCTCGAAGCAACCAAGATCGGCCGCGCCGGAAGGCCTTGGCCTGCCCAAAATATCCGTCGCCGACACATCCAAGCCGGGCGTGGCTGCATCCACCGTCGAGCTAGTGGCAGCCGGCTCGCCGTATGCCAGCACCAGGGCAACGAATGCCTCTTGTATGCGCGCATAGCCGCCGTTGAAGACACTTTGGGCAGGCAGCCAGTGCGGCGTTTGCACGCTGGATTGGACGGCTAAACCTGGATTTGTTTCCAACCGGGTCAAATCACCGTTGATGTTGAGCACGTCGGACGCGTCAAAGGGCATCGCCGAGGCGCCATTCCAATAGGCATTGCGCTGCAAACGGCTAGGCCGCGCGATGGAAAGATCGGCCACCAGCGTGTCTGAGAAATCGGTCATGGTGCCGCTGGGATCACTGAAAATATTGTGGACGAAGCGCACCGCCTCGATCTGCGGATTATCTCCTTCGCGATTGATGCGCGTGACAAAGGCGTTCGCTGGCAGATTGCCCACGAGGGTATTGTGGCGGAATGTGATATCGCGCGCGCCTTTCACGCCGAGCGGCGAGCGCATGCTATTTACGCTATTGCCGATTAGCAGATTGTTCTCAACGATACAATCGAATGCTTCAAAATTTGCTGTTCCGTCCTCGCCAAATAGAATAAATCCCGCACCGGAGGCACCTTCCCAGTTAAGAAATAAATTCGAGCGCAACAGCACGTTGCGTGCGCCTAAGTATTCGTCACTAGCGCCGTTTGAGTCTTTGACCACGACGTAGCTGGAGGTATCGTTAGCATTCACTCGGCCGCTGGAAACAAAGTTATTGAAAAATATATTGTTCTCTATGACAACATCGTCTACGCTGTTGATATCAATATGCTCATCGGATCCGGACTGATTGTAGAACATATTGCCGATCACCCGTATCTCGCTCGCGCCATTATTGATTTTTAATATATCGTTATTCCAACTGTCGTGCATAATATTATCCCGCAACGTAATCCGTCGCGTCTCCCGGGCAAAACCGTCCTGAATTTGCACCAGTAACGCACCGGCGCCGGCACCGGTATGCGCAATATCAAATCCTTCGATACTGATGCCTTCCACATTGGCATTGTCGTTAAAAACAGTGAGCACCGCCTCTGCCGCGCGCAATCGCGCCTGATAGGGCATCTCCGAACGTACGGTGACGCCTTGCGTGAAGCTGCCGCGAATGCGGATACGTCCGGTGTAGATGCCAGGACGCACCAAAATCAAGCTCTGATCCGGTACGCGATCCAGCGCATAGGTGATCGACGCCCACGGCGCTGCAAATGTGCCCGCAGCGGGCGTATCCACCCCATTCGTAGCGACGTAAAAAGTCTGCGCATCGGCCGCGCCGGCACAGGCCAGGATCGCTAAGGACGTGAAGATTGGAACAACGCGCATGCAGCACCTCGCAATCAAGTTTACGCAAAGATCCAGTCAAGCCATTTGTCGCGTACACACTTATGCGTCGTCGCGTGACATGGCAGCACATGACGATCATTGTGAACCAGGATCGACGTGACGTGCTGTACGCGACGCTGCATTAATAGCATGCAGGCCGCACGATTGCCGCTATCGAAGTCGTGCGTAGAGCAGCAAAGTGTGTGCGCCTGCGATAGCACACTGTTCCACCGCGATTCTAAATATATCTACCTTTTCAACCACTTGGCCACACGACTAGCGCGACCACCATGGGCTGGGCATGAAACTTGGATCTGACTATTGAGGTGAGCAGAACCGACGCAGGTGCAAAAGCGGGTTCAGCGGCCTCTACCCCAATACGAGGATTCACTATGAACAGTAAAAACATCATTCGCGGTTTAGGGTTTTCCATCGCGTTGGCGCTGACTGCGAGCAATGCGAGCTACGCCAGCGTTGGCGACACGAATCACCCTAAGAATGATCCGGTCGCGCAGACCGATTCGGTCATGCGCGATGGCGAAAACAATTTGACGGATCAGGTGGAAAATGGCGATCTGATCACGACCTCCGGCAACGGCGAGAATTCGCCGGCCTCCGGCGATGTCGGCAAGAATGCCTATACGGGCGCAACGCCAACTCGAACGGAGAATGCCGCCACACCAGTACCGCGTGACAGTATGGGCAATCAAGACGAGACGACGGAAGTCGCAGGCTCGACCACCATCACGACGAGTGACGACACAACCGTCACCACTGCAGTCAAGACGGAGCTGGCCGGTACCGCTGGCGTCAATGTGTCCACGAAGGACGGTGTGGTGTCATTATCCGGCAGCGTATCCTCTGACGCCGAGAAAATGCGCATCTCCAAGCTTGCGGCTGAAGTGGACGGCGTCACGCAGGTTGATGTGTCGAACCTCATGGTCAACGACATGGGTGTTGATGTCGCGGCAAGTGACGACGAATAAAATCGCCTAGTCCAATCGCTTAGCGACGAAGCCCGGAGCTAACTCCGGGCTTTTTTGTTGCCTTGAGTTAAGCTAAAAGCATGCTTCGGGCCCGTCCAAGGACTAATCGCCACGCCGTTGGAATTGCGCTTCGCCCGCTACGATCAATCTGTCTCTTCTAGTTGATGTAAGGAGCCGCAGGCACAATTCAGAGGGCGATTGCGGCGACGGATCGATTCTCAACTAGCCCGCGTCCCGGCCGGACACAAGGCGCTCCAGGTGAGGAGGCTATCGATCGCGGGCTTATCATGATGCTTCTAGACGCGCGCGCAAATTGTTGATCGCGATGGCTGACTGTGCGATTGCGTGCCGGCGCAAAAACAGACCCAGCATTCGCGTGACGCCGGATAATCCGAACTCCAATGTGCGTGTAAAGCGCGTACCCGACGGTACTTCTTCTAAATCGTAGAAGATCTTCAGCCAGCCATCGCGCAGCAAACCTTGCACTGCCCAAGAACGCGCGACTTCTGCGTGGATCACGCGATAGCGCGTCTGGCGACGCAAGCGTATTGGCAGCGGCGCGAATGGACGAAGCTCGATTTGCTCCACGAACTCATCGCCCACGATCAACTCGCCATTGGCCGGCTGTTGCGCATGCTTTGAACCTTCGTGCCACTCGCACCAGCGCCACGGTTGGGTCACATAAGCGTAGACCTCAGCACATGGACGGGCAATGACGATCGAGTTGCGAATCGAAACCGACATTGTCCGGTGCCTCGCTTGGCGGCGCGTTGGCTTTGTTTCGACCAGCATGCCTCAACAAAGTGCGCCAATTCGCCAATTATCCCGAAAAAATCGTTGCTGGCGTATGTCGTGGTGCCATTCATTGGTTTATCTCTGGCGCGAAATTTGTCCACGGGGTGCCACTATGTCCAGAACTGCCCTGCTGTTGTCCTCACTGTTGCTCTCGGCTACCGCTTTCGCCACAGCACAGGTTGACGAGCGCGCGTTGAAATCCAGCACGCCCGCTCCGCCGCGCAGTGTGTTGTCGCCGGCCAATGCGGTCAATTACATCGGCACCACCGTGGGTGGCGTCTCGTGGGATCGCCCGTTTGCAAACGACGGCACTTGGCCTGATGGCGCTGGTGCTGATCACCATTGGTGTGGTGGCGGTGCGTTCGCGTCAGAGCTAGCGGATTCACGCGCGGCCGCTGATTCGGCCGCCACGCAAGCTCAAAACCGCAGGCCCTTCGGCCTGCGGTTTTTTTTTGGATCATGGATCGCGAGACCTTCTGACAACGATATTGCGTCTTGGGCGGAGTCACCCGGCCGGAACGCTTCGCCAAAGTTTTTCAGATTACGCGATTCGCCTTGTTTCCATCCGCTGATTCTCGCTGAGCCCTAGCAGCCTGTCGGACTTGAAGAATCGAAGCGAAAATCTGACTGGGCGAAGCCAGATTTCGTCGATTTTGAAGGGTAATAGCTCTTCTATTGCCCGAGAAAGCGGCGGAATATGGATCGTCCAGGCGGATTTGCAGCCGATTTCCTTTAAGTCCGACAGGCTGCTAGCCATCGTGTCCCCGGGTCCCGTTTTCGCAAATTCCAAGTTGCGGCACGCGCAATCAACTATGTGCATGCACCGATTGCACACTCTATTGTCAACGCCTTCAGACCGCGCGCGACAAACTCGCCCTTAACACTCGCGCCACGCCGGCGGAGTCAGACGAGGATCGCGAGCATGTATAGGACATGGCTGTTGGGAAGTTTGGTTGGGGTTTTTTTGTTCACTGGAACGGTCGATGACGCCCAGGCGCGCGGCAAGGGCGACAAGATTGAGCAAGGCGAAGTATTTCGCTGCGACTCCGTCGGCCGCGCCCCCACCTTTTGTCGCGCAGAGACGCGCGGCGGCGTCATTTTAATCTCCCAAGACAGCCGCAAATCTTGCATTCAGGGGCGCACCTGGGGACAACGCCGCGACGGCATTTGGGTGAAAGATGGCTGCCGAGGCACCTTCCGTGCGACCTTGGGCAATAGCAACAGCAGCCGCTCCATGGGTTATCGCGGCAACCCCAATATGCCGACAGGAACCAGTTATGCCGGCGGCGAGCTGGTCGATACTGGCGACTATGCCGTACGCTGCAAATCGGTCGACGGGAAATACAACTACTGCCCGGCGTCGAATATCGCCGCAGTCGAGTTGGTCGAGCAATTCAGTGATCGCCGTTGCACGTATAAAAAAAGCTGGGGCTACGATGACGGTGGCGTGTGGGTGGATAACGGCTGCCACGCCGAATTTTCGATCCGCTAAGGGTCTAGATGGTTCGTCATCCTCGCGAATGTGGGGTTCCAGCGCGTGGCTACAGCTTGAAGAAGTTTGGACCTCCACAGACGTACAAATGGTCAGCCCTGACTTGTACGGATCCTTTCAGACATTTCCGATGATTTCGACGTTACCCACGTCGAGGTGGTTGGTCGATACCGTCAGCCTGCGGGTTTGGATTGGCGCGGTTGACGTATGCACGCCACATCTCGGCCGGATACCACACGGCGAGTATTGGAACCGACAGAACCGATAGGGCCGTTAGCCACCACACGATCGCGAACGCGGTGTCGTTGGCACTGGTGCGGTCAGGATGCGTGCCAGACATGAGCGAGAAGACCACGTGGTCCAGATTCAAAACGCTCAAAGTGAACACGATCAAGGCCAGCGGCAACACGCACGCAAGCGCCAGCGCGGCTCCGCGTAGTTTTGCGACGCGTTTGAGAAAGACCACCAGCAGCGCCACCCGCGAAGTCGCCACGATTGCCAAAAACCACGCGTTAGCTGACTGCGCGTGGGCCATGCTCATTAAGCGCTCGACCGGAATGGCATACAGCCACGCGGGTGGCGAGGTTAGCGTCACGAAGATTAAGATATTGCGTGGCGTCCAATGCTTAGGACGCAGCGGCAAGATCAGCAGCCATAAGATCACGGTGAGCGCGAGCACATAGATCAACGATCCAAAACCCGCTCGCTGCAACCAGTGCGGCGCGGGATGATCCCAATAGCGCCCAATGCCGGCGATCCACGTGCTGATCAAACCGAATGCCAGATAGCTTCGCCAATGCCGAATGAGTGCACTGCTTGGCTGCCGAAACGTCAGTAGCCGCCATACGTCAACTAGCAATTGCGCGAGCATTCAACGCTGCGGGGTCGAATCAGAAATGCTGTCGCTCACTTGGCCTCGATCCTGCTGGGAACAAGCGGAAAACGGATGGGTGTATCCCTTCTTGACCCCTGGCTCCGAGTTCGAGAGCACGCAAGATTGCAAGCGTGCGCGTCATTGTCTAGCGGCCTAGATCCAGACTCGCTGGCGATATGCTGGCTGATGCTGTCGGCCACGGTGTCGAGCGCAATATTGGTACCAGTCGTGAAGAAAGCTGCTTCCCTTTTTGCTCTCCCTTCATGCCCGACGTTGCGCGAGCTTCGCATTTGATTTGCTATCGCTTCAATCATGCGTGCACGCGTGTTCTTTGGGCTTCTTCTACTGCTGGTCCTGGCCACGGTGCTCACCGTCCAGCGCGGCTGGCTTTTCAGCTTTTGGGGTGTGCCCGCGTATCTCGATCCATTCTCGGCCTTGCAACTGGATGACCCACCACACCTTTGGACCGCACTCAAATTGCAGCGCTTGAATGCCGATCTCGACCTTTGCTTCGACTTCATGTCGACCACCGCATGGCGTTTCCAACGCATTGCGCCGCATCAAGCGGCACGAGATTGCGTGCTCCCAGAATCACTACGCTTGAGCGGGCTGGATCGCGGTGTCGACCACGCGGCGATCAAGCTGTCATCCCCGACTTTACTGAGCTGCCCGATGGCCGCTTCGCTGGCCCTTTACGAACGACACGCGATGCGACCGATCTTGGCATCGATGACTAGCACCCACGTCGTGGCCATCGATCACCTCGGAAGTTTCGCGTGCCGCAATATAGGCAGCAGCAACAGTGGGCGGCGCAGCGAGCACGCGAGTGCCAATGCGCTCGACATCGCGGCATTTCAATTGGCAGATGGCCGGCAACTGCGCATTGCGCGCGACTGGAATCCCGATTCCGCATCCGCACCGGTGCTGCGCGCCCTGCGAGATGGCGCCTGCCCGTGGTTTCAGAGCGTGCTAGGACCCGATTACAACGCTGCGCATCAAGACCATTTCCACTTGGATCGCGGAAGATCTCGGATTTGCCGATGAGCCAAGGTTGGAGTTTGGCGCACGGGCTTGCCACAGACGACCCATCGGCCATAGGTTGATCGCCAAAACATGATTTTCTTGTTTTGCCCACGATAAGCAATGACCGGGCATGATGTGCATCGAGTACAGCGAGGTGAATAGATGGACATGCTGAGCGTTCCGATCGCATGTGAGACGCATGCCGGCTGGGGCCGATTGCACGGCATGCTGGCCTTTGACGGTCAGCGTTTGCGCTTGAGCTATCAAACGGTCGATGGTGTGCTCGGCGTGCTCAAATCAACACCGCAGACCGTGGACATTCCGCTGGCCGGGGTGCGCGAAATCGTCTTTGGTTTAGGTTGGTTCTGGCTGCGGCCATCAATCGAGCTGTGCCTGACGGACTTCGTCACATCGGCCAGTCTCCCCGGATTTGATCGCGGACGCGCGCGGCTGCGCGTGGAGTTTCGCGACCGTCATCATGCGCGGCGATTAGTCGAGCAGGCGCGTTTCGCATGCTCAGAAGCGCTGCACTCACGCTTGGTCTTTGAACTCGACCAGATGCATATCAGCGCTGCGCGAAATGCGCCGGTGCTTGATCCAATGGCGCAACAATTGCCACCGCCGCCGCCGATGGGCTTGTCACGACAACGCGAAGTCGAATGACAGCGGCGCCGGGTTAGTTTGAGAACTGCAAATAGTGAGGGCTTTTCCCACAGCGCTTGGCTTAGCGTCAGTGCGCGCTGTAAAGCATCCCTCACCCCCCGACCCCTCTCCCAAAACAGCGTGGGAGAGGGGAGCACCATTCAAAAACTTGCACGCTTACATTCTGGCGATAAACCATTCAAATCACTGAAAAGTTCGCTTCGCTCCGCCACTTCTAGGCTCGCTTTTGTGAGGTCGGCCGGAACTAAGACTGCTATTGAGTCTTCTGCATTCCAGACCGAACGTCGGCTCAGCGTCGCGGCTAAGAAGCGCAGCGCGAGTACTTAAACTCAATGCGCATCGGTTCGTCGCCCGATCCAGGGCCCGAGATCTCAGCGTGCAGCTCATCTCCGATGCGACGATATTCAATACGATTGGGGAAATCGTGCGCGGCGTTTTCAAAGCGTATCCAGTTCTCACCACCCAGGCTGCGCTTGAAAGCAGTTGGCGCGCGACCGCCGGGCTGTGCGAGATAGTTGGGAACGCCATCGACCATGGCGATACGCGCGAACTCAAAGCTTATGGTCTTCTCGCCTTTGGTCGTGCGGCTCAAACCCACCAATTCGCCGCCGCGCGGCGCTAGCCAGAATTCCTCGATCAATTCGTCCGGGCTGTGCTGGCACCACATGCCAGAGATCCATCCAAGTTCCTGTGAGTCCGCGGCGCTGACGGTTTCACAAGCGGCAAAGCCCACGACCGCAGCGACTGTGATCGCCCGTATTCCCTTGATCTTCATTGCGTCACTCCTGATGTGCGGGGTCAAGTTAGCATCTGACAAATTGCCTGGATTGAACAAAAGCGCAGTCGTATGGAATACCGTGAGTTCGAGGTCCCTCAATCGCTGCAGCGCCATATCCGCTGCCTATGGCGCTTTGCAGACCCAAACCCCAGCGCGGCGCCGCAGATCATCTGGCCCGATGCTTGCTGCGAGTTGATCGTGAACTTAGCCGAACCCATGCAGCGATGGACTGCGATCACTGGCTGGCAACGCCAATCGGCAACGCTCTTCGCCGCGCAGTTAACGGCGCCGATTCGGCTGGCCGCGGATGGACCCGTCCACTGCATTGGCATTCGTTTGCAGCCTGCTGCGTCCGCGACGATCGCGCGTCAGCGATTGATCGCTGCACGCGATCAGGTGGTGGATCTAATGCAACTCGATGCGCAGTTCACGCGATCCCTCGTGGGTCAGATCGCGCGATTCGATAGATCGCAATCCACCGATGCGCTGTGGCAGTTTCTTGAGCTGTCGGTTGGTCGCTACGTCATCGACGCGCGTGTCGAAGCGGCGATCTATTCGATTACGGCTGCCGATGGCGATGTGCGGATTGAGGCCATTGCCGCGCGAGCCGAGCTTTCGGCACGCGGCTTTCAGCAGTGCTTTCATGCGTCGGTCGGTTTGCGCGCGAAAGAATTCGCGCGCGTTATTCGTCTGCAAGCCAGCCTGCGATTGCTCGATTCCGGGGCCCTCTCGCTGGCCGATGTGGCCGCCGATGCCGGATTCGCCGACCAGGCCCATGCCACACGCGAGCTACGCCGACTTACCGGCCACACGCCTGCGCGGCTTCTGTTGGCGCTGCGCGAAGCGCGCGACGGTGATCGCACCTTAGCGTTAGCGGCCGCTTTCGTTCGAGGTTTCAGCGCTTAGACGGGACGGTGTCACTGGCAAAAAATTTGGCCGGCACAGAATTGCCTCGACCCCGGCGCACATACACTATGGAACCGCTCAAATCACGACGCAGCCAGCTTTGCGCTTGCGCGTCGTGGAGATCGGTTGCGGGACCGGCCGACGCAGCCTGGATTCCGTATCGACCCGGCCTACTTCGCGCAAAGCGTGCGTTTTGGCCATTTCGACAACAACGGGCCTGACGGCACATTCTCGTTCAAGCTTTACCGCGAAGCGCGGCCATAGGCATGGGTCAGGCCGGTTGCATTGGCGGGTGCAGCGGACACCCTTGGAAGCGTGCGATTTTCAAACTTGTCCTCTGATGCGTTTGAGCGGTCAGCGCGGCCCCGAAGAAGTTGGACCGTGCAACTTTCTGCAAGGCTCTCCACCGTTTAGCTACCACTCAAACTCAGGCTCCGCGAAACTCGCGCGCGGCTGATAGCCCGTCGCCATGCGCAGCCGAACACTTTCATGGAAGCGCGGTCGCTTGCCTGCAACACGGCCGCGGCCACGATTGACGATCCAATCGGTCGACCACTGCTGGTCTTGATCGCGTCGCCGCCGTGGTACCGGTAAATATTCAAGCAGGCGCCAAAGCCAGCGCCTAGGCAGTTCATCGTGCGTAGGCTGCTGCGCTTGGCTCTGCGTGACAAATTCAACTGTCGGCTGCGATTGCTGCCCACTCGGATCCAAAATGCGCGCACTCACCACCGGCTTGATCGTCAACCCTCGCGACTGTGCCTCGCGCAACATCCACGCGAGCGGAATCAACGAGAGCCGCGCTTCGGCCTCCGGGTATCCGCCGCCTATATCGGAATGCACGCCCGCAAACCAAACTTGCTTCAGGTCGGTCCCCGCGGCGGCGTCAGGATCGGTTTCCTTCCAGCGGTTCTGCACGAAAATAACGCGGCGCTCGTCCAGCGATAGCGCGTGCCGCACACAAGCCACGCGTCGATTTTGGAAGGTGTACGGAAAAAACTTCGGCCCCCAAGGGACGCCGACGGCGCTCACCGTGTCGAACAAGCCGAGAAACTCGATTCGTGAGATGAATCGCGCATAGTGGTTCCGAAATTCGTTGGCGCCACTGCCACTTTCGTCGTTGGCCGCCCGCTCGGCGTCAACGCCCGATGCGAGATAGGCTGACCACGCGAAGGGCACCATCGAATCGAGTCCACGGTGCAACAAACCCACGGTGGTCAACATGGCCGCGAGCACACGCGCTGCAAAAGCGCCGCGGCTGAAACCAAATAAATACAACTGATCGCCTTCCCGATACTCGCTCATCAGAAATCGGTAGGCATCGCATACATGCGTTTCCAGCATCACTGCCGACATGGAATCGCGCAACATCCACCATCGCTGCGCCCACTGCGTAGTCAAGGAATTCGGCTCAACCGTGCCGACACCGGTTTGGTAATAGCTGATCTGCTCATCATCGCGTTTGAGCATGCGCACTAGGCGCTGGATATTGGTGTAGCCGCCGCTCGGATAATTGTTGGTGCCGTCAATGCAGATCACGATACGTCGCGCCATCCAAATCTCTCCCATCGCGGCTTGGTCGTGAGCCATGTTTCCTTAGCGAGCACGCAATCGCAAGCACACGAGATTAGTCGTCGCAAATGTGGTGTCCCGTAACTAAAGTGATCAATATTTCGGATGGATTTGGTCGTCAGGCAAGGCGATGTTGAGATCGATTGACTTAGGCCGCATGACGGCGAAAGACGCGGAAATGGTTCACGTTAGTTGCGGGACACCACACTCGGGCCTGTTGACCGCTGATATCGGTGCCCAGATAGCAACCCTCGACTCAATGCGCGCTATTACCATGCAGCAGGATTTGCGTGCCGAAGCCGTTGATTGCCAAGCCGCGAAAACTGCTCGCTGCGTGGCTAAAGAAATTGCCGTTCACTTCCAAGCCGTTCTGCTGCAGGCGTGCTGCTGAGATACCGCGCACTTCGATCTTCAAAACGCCATTGAGACCGCCATCGGCTGGCGTCAAGGTATTGGCGATCGCACTGGGCTGCGTGTAGCCATTAATCACCAGTGGCGCATCAATCGGCGGCAGCGCAACACTGCCAACCGCAATCTGCCAAGAGTCCGTGCTCGCAGAATAGCCAACATCGCTGGTCGGAATATTGAAATGAATGCTGTCGGCGCCCAGGGTGGCATTCGCGCGTTGCATCGCGCCGCGCAAACTGCAATCCGCTATCGCTACAGTGCACGCGCTCAGCGAGGAATCGCTGGCGGTATCAACTACCCATACTTCTGCGCTAGCGCTGGCTGCGCACAAACACATCAAGCATCCAAGTGCGCGCATCGAAGACTCCATGCCAATCAAGAATTCCAGACATACGCGCTTTGGGTGCGGCGACTGACGTGACGTGCTTTCGCTGGGTGCTGTCGTAGTTGTCGGGCCTGAGCGGCAACGCTCTCGGCGCCCGCAGCCGAAACCTGACGATCAAAAGCGACGCGAAGGCTTGCCTGGCCAAGCTTCGGCACTAAATTTCATTGCACCGGCGCACGAGCGCCGACGATGAGTATTCCGACGATGACGACAGCGAAGACGACCGCCAGGATTCTTAGCCAATGCTGGCTTTAAGCTGCCAGCGCACGATGGCCAGTGGCAGCGCTGGTGCGCCGCAAAACGCGACGCATCAACGCAAACCCTCATCGACTCGCTCGATCAGATAATCGAAGAAAGGGTTGGATTTCATGCGCGCGAGATCGGCGCTGCTGACGACCAGCATGCCGCGCTCGCCGCGCGGCGCAATCGCACCCAAATGCAGGCCGCGATCGTGCGCATCCGCGGGATTTAGCCCGTACAGCCCATCGGTCAACGGAAACGGAAGCGCTACGTGCGAAAGCGAATACACGCCGAAGGGATAGCGCCATCGGAGCGCGCGCCGTTTGAACTCGGTCTGCCCGGCATCCATGCGCCATTCGCCCATCTCACCGTCGTCATGGTCTTGATTGCTGATCAAACCCACGCGAAAACCTCGCGGGGCAGCATTGAGTAATTCCTCGGCAGGCGCACGCCGCGCAGCCAGAAGCAGCGATTGCAGATAGGCACTGCGATCCAGATCAAACAGCACCAATTCGCTGCCGTTATTTGGCAGCAGCGCAAAAAACTCAGAAACCACCGCCTGCACGCTCACAGTCGCGTCGACGACAGATTGGAATGCCAGAACGGGCGGGAAACTGTCCATGCGTTTAGCGTCGACTCCGTCCGCCAGACGCGCCTGCACCTCCCGCGTGAGTTGCGAGGATTGGCGCGCACCATTCACGGGGAAGGAGTTGTATTTGTACGGGTTGTACTCCGGCAACACATCTATCCAAGCAGCGTGTGCGAAGGCTGGAAAAATCGCCGGCCAGCCCAGGATGTCGGCATAGCGCGCCCAGCGATTGACTGCGATCATCGGTGAGATCAGCACGAGACGCTGCGCACGCGGGATCTTTGCATCCTCAAGCGCATCGAGTGCCAGCAATACCGCCAATGCGGCACCATTGGAGTAGCCGACGATATGCAATGGCCGATCAGGGCCAGCGCGTCGTCGCGCCTCACGCAGAGCTAACCGCGAGGCCGCGCGCCAGTCCTCCCAGCGCACGGCCGTCAACGCCGCCGGCACCGTTCCGTGCGCCGGCAAGCGTATGCCCAGCGCAAGAAATCCACGTTCTCGATAGTGTTGCGCCAAGTGGCGCAAGCTGTAGGGTGAATCGGTCAAGCCATGCAGTAGAACTACCACACCGCGCAATTCGCCTTCCGGTTCAAGCACATAGGAGCGGTTCCAGTCGCTCTGCCCGGCGTGCGGAAACATTGGGCTCGACGGCGAATAGCGGCTGGCGCCTGATTGTGCATCGGTCGGAATTGACGTCGCGAGATCGCGATAGGTTTGCACAAATAACGAGTTCTCGGCCGCGACGTAACCTGCCCAATCCAACGCTTCGATGTCTCGCTGGCGCAGCTCCTTCGGCACATCCCGATGCCACGCCATCAGTGGCAGCCCGCCGCGCGTATCCCATACGCGCCAGATCATCGCCAACAATACGACGACACCCAAGGCGACGATCACACGTAAGGTCCAACGCCAAATTTGGTCGAGCGTAGGCATGCAGCCGCGTCTTGCGAAGTAGGCCGCTAGGCTAAGGCATTCATGTGCGCTCGGCGCTGTCGCGCTATGCGTTTTGGTAGCGCGTCCGTGTAATCACCGACATCTAGTCGGGATAAATTTTCATCGCGTGCACGAGCCAAACTCAAGACTTCGCACGAATCGGCCAATTAACGCTCGTCAGAGAATTGCGCGAGCTTCGCTTACATGTGTCTGCCTAGGCTGCGCGATCGGCGGTAAAGGCTGAACAAGGATGTTGTGGATGGATCGACTCCGTGTTGCAACCATCGAGATTGCGGCTGTTGAACCCATCAGGGGTTTTGACGTTGCTCGCGCCGACGGCATTACCCTCGGCGAACGCGCACTCTGGTTTCGCTGGCTTCTGCTGGCTACCTTATGCACCATGGCGTTGGCCGGGATTTCTCTGTTGGTTCGTCCTGCCCTGCCGGTGGATGAAACACGCTATCTCGCGGTCGCATGGGAAATGTGGACTCGCGGCGACTTCCTGGTGCCGCACCTCAACGGCGCAGCCTACGACCATAAGCCACCCTTGCTGTTCTGGCTCATGCACCTCGGTTGGTGGCTATTTGGCGTCAATGAATGGTGGCCGCGGATGATCAGCCCGATCTGCGCGCTGGTCGCAATCATTGGGCTTGAGCGTTTGGCCTCGATTCTGTGGCCGCAGCATCGGGCAGTCGGCCGTATTGGCAGCTTGATGTTTTTGTCGGCGAGCTATTTCGCGATCTACCAGACCGCAGTAATGTTTGACGCGCTCTTGCTGGCGTGTGTGACCTCAGGTTGGTACACACTGGTGCGCGCATCCAACGCGACTGGCTGGCGTTGGTGGGCAATCTTTGGCGTCTGCATGGGGCTCGGCGGCCTCGCCAAGGGCCCGGTGGTGCTGGTTTATCTGCTACCGCCTGCCATCGCTATGCGCTGGTGGCTACAACGAACCGTCAGGGCGCAAGCCCTCCATTGGGCTCTTGCTGCGCTGATCGCCATCAGCATCCCCGCATTGTGGATTGTTGCGGCCGCGCACGCGGCACCCGCGGAATACTTAAATCGCGTGCTGATTGATCAAACCTTGCATCGTGTACATGGGCAGATTGGACATCCACGCGCATTCTGGTGGTATTTGTTGCCACTGGTGCTTTTGCATTTTCCGTGGGTCCTATGGCCACGGCTAGTGAGAAGCGTGGCGCGTTTGCACGATTTTAGAATGGACACAGGTGTACGTTTCACCGCGATCACAGCCGCTTGCAGCTTGCTCATTCTCTCAGCGATTAGCGGAAAACAGATTCACTACCTAATCCCAATCGTGGCCTTAAGCTTTTTAATGCTGGCACGCGCGCTGACGGCACCCAGCAGCGATGTGCGCAAACCGATTGAGACCGCTGTGCGCCGCGGCATGCTCGCGAGCTTGGTCTGCACGCTGCTCGTGCTGATCATCGCCTTCGGCATTTTGCGCCCACGCTACGATCTCGCCGCTGCTGGCGACTACGCCGGCGCACAAGCCTCGGCTGGCAGACCGCTCGCCTATGTCGGCAAGTATCAGGGTGAGTTGCAGTTCTTTGGCCGGCTGCGGCAACCGGTGGCGACATTGAAACCTTCCACAGCCATGGCGTGGTTACAAGCCAACCCCACCGGCTTGGTGATCGCTCGACTCAAACGTATGGACCTGCGGGGCACGCCGGTTGCTGAGTTTGACCAGCACTACAAAAGCGACCGCTTGCTGATGTTTAACGCGCAGACCTTTATCGACAGCGGCTCGCAGTTCCGTACGCCTGCGTCGTAGGCCTGAAGAACGTCCGAACACTCTGGCAAAGACGCATTGAGTCACTCACCCAGCCCATGCGCCGCTAGCCGGACCGCCGCGACAGTGTGACTACGCCGGGCTCACTGCGATCGTCGATCAGCCAGCCGGACTCTGTTGCGAGCCGGCCAATTAGCGTCAGCCCCAAGGCGCGGTCGTTGACGGCGTTGCGCGTTCCTCGCGATGAAGCTGTAGTTGAGTCTCTAACTACCCATTGCACACGGATTTGATCCGCATTCGCGCGCACGTCGAGCGATCCAGCAACGCCCGCGCTCAGCAGATGTCGGGCCACTGCTGTGAGCACCAGAGCGAGCTCTTCCTTCGCGAGCAAGGCCGTGCCCTCGCTTGCGATTTGCAGCGAGACGAAGCCTTCGCGGACTGCGGGCAGACCTTGAAGCGATTGCTTAAGCCAGACGTGTAGATCAACGCGCTCGGGATCGGCGATCCGCCGCCGCGCCAGCCGCAGCAAGGCGTCGAGCAGGTCAGATAGCTCGCGCATGCCGCGATCCAATCGCGCCAAGCGCGGTTGCATGGAGGGATAGTCCACGGCCTCGTCCAGCAGCAATTCGGTGGCGCCACGAACCACCGCAATCGGGGTACGCAACTCATGGCTGGCATCGGCAAAAAAGGCGCGCTCCGCCGAATCTGCCGCCAGCAAACGCCGCTGGTAATCATCGATGGCTTGGCCCAGTCGACCCAATTCATCGGCTGCCATGTTCTGCGCAAATGCAGTTTCGAAAGGCACCGCTGGTAGCTCGGCGACCGCATCCGCGAGGCGCCGTACGGGGCGAACGACGACGCCCGCCAGCAACCATCCGAGCCACGCGCTGGTGAGTGTGCCGAGCACCACAACGGCGATCAGGATTCTCGCCAAGTTAACTTCCAGCGCCTCGATACCACGCAAATCAATGGAGAAGTACAGGCGTCCCACCACGGTATCAAATACGCCAAAGTGCACCCCGTCGCTTTGCTCGTTCTGCGACTCGTGAATCCCTGGTGATAATGCGGCGAGCTCAGCGGGCACCTCGCCGCGCCCATCTGGCGTGCGCAAATAACCACTCAGACGCCGCGTCTGTGGCAGATCTGTGCTTGGGTCGACGCGCATGCGCGCACTGAAATCCTCCGCGTGGCTGTTGAGAATTTCGTCGACAAGAAGGTGTTCATAGTCCTCCGCGATGAAGGCCACTGCAGCCGCAAACATCACGCTCAGGATCAGTCCCATCAAGGTGTACAACAGGGTGACGCGAACGCGCAGCGGCGCCACGCGTTTCATGGCGCGTACAAGCGATAACCGATGCCATGCACCGATTGGATCAGGCTTAGGGCGAATGGTTTATCGACCAATTGGCGCAAGGCATAGACGTGATTGTGCAGCGTGGCCACGTCGCGCCCCGGCTCGCCCCACAGGTGCTCGATCAGCACTTCGTGGCTGACCACCGCTGGCGATCGTCGCATCAGAAATTCCAAGATCCTTGCGTGCGTGCGTGTCAACGTGATCGCCACGCCCTCGCGTTTGGCGATCATCGCATCCGGATCAAAGCTGATCGGGCCCAGTGCCAGTGTCGTACCAGGCAACGACTGCGTGCGCCGATGCAGAACCCGCAAACGTGCCTCCAGCTCCTTCAATTCGAACGGCTTGACCATATAGTCATCCGCACCATCGGCGAAGCCGCGCAACTTGTCTTCAAGCGTGTCGCGCGCCGTGAGCATCAACACCGGCACACCATGACCAGCAGCGCGCAACTGCCGGCACAAATCCAGCCCATCCAACCGCGGCAGACCCAGATCCAGCACGATGGCATCGAATCGCCCACGCAGCGCATGCATCAACCCGGCCGCACCGTCGCTAGCGTGATCGACAACATGACCGCGGCGTTCAAGAAAGTCCCAGATATTCGCGGCGATATCGTGCTGGTCTTCGATCAGCAGAATTTTCAGCGACACACTCGCAGCCTCACTATTTGGAGGCTGATATTCTGCACTCTTGGCGTGCGTCGCGAGCGTTGGAGACGCGCGCACGGCCCCTTCACTGGAAACGAACAGAGCCCCTGTCGAGTCAAAAAATCCGCGGCTTGCCGGCTCGAAATGCACGAAGCGAAGCGCGCCGCAGTGCCTGGCCGGAGGTGGCTCGGCACCGCAACCCGCGGCTATTCGGGCAGCCTTCTTCGGTTCAAACGCGCTTGCTCGTCAGCCCGAAATGACCGCGGCGCAGCAGGAGTGTCATCGGTGGCGATCTTCCTGCTTGCGCCTTGCGCACGAACAACGCCTATGGCGCGATGCGCGTCACTGAGACATCCAGATCGGGGCTGCGATAATTTTTGGTACCGACCACGATGAACTGATTGCCCTGCGCTGTGATGGCGCGCGCAAAGGTGGTGTTGAAGGCGTCAGCGCTAGTTGGGTGTAGCCAGTAGATCGGCGCGCCGGCATTGAGGGCCGGATCGGCGTAGTACGCGGCTCCGTAGGCTTTCATCACCATCATGCGTGCGTGTGCGCCTTCGTTCTGCAAGTTGCTCAAGTCGTCGATCACGCCGACACGCCCGTCGCTTAAGATGGCCGGCGCGCGCACACTCTTGTCTAAATGGGGTATTAGCCAGCAGGCGCCGTTGCCGCCGCTGCTCGGGATGCGCCACAAATACGCGTTCCCGTCGGCGCTGCCAACCGTGGCGACAAAGGCGCCATCCGAGGCTTTGACGATCCCCGCCACACGCTGTGCATTACCGCAACTCGGCGGCGGCATCCACATCGACGAGCCTGAGAAGCTATCCATATAGTCGCTGCGCTTGACGATGGTGATTTCCGCCGTCCCATTCGTCCGCTGCGAGCGCCGAACAATCAACCACGGTGAGTAATAGTTGCTGGAATCGTAGTAGGCAGCGGTCATTTCGTCGTTGTAGCTGGCGCCAGCCAGGGTGTTCGAACCCATGGCAATTCCGTTGGCCCCGAAGCTCGCCGCCACAGCGAATTTCGCGTAGTTGGCTGAGGGGAACCTCTAGAAACCGTAGCGAGCGGTTGGAGTGCAAGGCGCACGGAGCGCAGGAACCGCAGTGTACAAGGGGGTACATGAGGATTCCGAGCACCGCGCAACTTAAGCAATCGGACCGCGCAGTAGGTTTCTAGAGGTTCCCTGAGGTCTCGCTGCCCAAAATCACCGCCACATTGCCGCCACAGCTCACACCTGTCGCCGTGTAGTTGAGTACCGAGCCCACATTCCAATTGGCTTTGCCATCACCGGAGAAAGCCAAGTTGTCGCTGCCATCATCATTGAAAGATGCCAGTGCCAGATGCTGGCTGCTGTAGGGCGAACTGTTATGTGGCGTGGTTCCGGCAACGATGATTTTCCCGTTGGCCATCCGGCAAGCGCCGAGAACGCTGGTAAGACACTGCGCACCATGATCCTATCGTTGACGCCGTTTGTAGCCGCTGCTGTCAGTGCATTTGTCATCTGCAGTGTCGAGTCCACGCAGAAGTTGGTCGCCTGCGCTGTGCTGGCGATCAGTGGCGACAGGGCGAGCGCAAGCGCGGCAACGATCGGGGTCTTCATGGTTTATCTCGTGAGTGGGATACCTTGAAGGAGCGCCAATCTCTGTCGCGACCGGACATGCGATCGATCAAATCCGATGCTGCTGACCACGACAACAAGAGCTAGCGCGGTGCAACGATGCCGGCATCAAATGGCAGCACGAGCGGCCTATGCGAAGGGCCAGTCGCTGTTCACTACGCGCAAGTCCTACCCAGCCGGCGCCACCGGAAACTTGATGACGACCATTGAATGGCCAACCGCGCGACACGCCGCAGCACGAAAGCACCCATAAAAATCACCTGCCTGCACCATCAACAGTTGCGTACTCGGCCAACGCCGATTAGCATCCGCGGTCCTCGCCGTGCCGTTGTAGCTCAGTTGGTAGAGCAACTGATTCGTAATCAGTAGGTCCCCAGTTCGACTCTGGGCAACGGCACCACTAAAAGTTGCATTGAATCAGCAGCTTAGGTGCTAATAGGTCCGGTGGGGGCGGGCGTTTGAAATGCGAGTGTGGCACCGTAGCGTCACCACGCGGAGCAAGAT
>Ga0209181_10004602_pt1 | contig 20370 bp, 20 predicted proteins | sample MAT05_FD_187208 | JGI IMG/M metagenome (GOLD analysis project Ga0209181, IMG submission 187208) | Freshwater microbial communities from Lake Fryxell liftoff mats and glacier meltwater in Antarctica - MAT-05 (SPAdes) (version 2) | ecosystem: Environmental > Aquatic > Freshwater > Ice > Liftoff... | reverse complement strand
TGTCTAATAAGATTGACCCACTTAAATAAGGAGATTAAAGATGTTGCCTCGAATTGTTGGTGTGAAATATCTTGGTTACTATCTCTTGGAGTTGACCTTTAACACAGGTGAATCCGGAAGAGTCAATTTCAGCAGCGATCTCCCCAAATTTCGAGGTGTGTTATCACCCCTTGCCAATATGCACTTCTTCGCTCAGGTAAAAGTTGATTCAGACAGCGGCACGCTGGTTTGGCCAGGTGAGATCGATTTAGATCCCGATGTGTTGTATTCCAGGGCCACCGGCGCGCCCTTGCCAGAGTTTGCGACGGCTGCCTGAGGAGAATGGACAAAAAATATCTCTCGCCAAGCGCGCGGGCTTTTGCGAGAGATATTATGAATTTAAAGAAGGTAGTTACGGCTTCTCAATCGGCAAGCCTACGCCGTTGCCCCACTCGGTCCAGCTGCCGTCGTAGTTCTTGACGTTCTTGAAGCCCAACAACTGGGTCAGCACAAACCAGGTGTGGCTGCTGCGCTCGCCGATGCGGCAATACGCAATCACGTCCTGGCCGGCCTTGATGCCCTTGCCCTCATACAGCGCCTTCAAATCCTCGGCGCTCTTGAATGTGCCATCTTCCTTCACGGCCTGGGCCCAGGGGATGCTCTTGGCGCCGGGGATGTGGCCGCCGCGCAACGCGCCCTCCTGCGGATACTCGGGCATGTGCAACTTCTCGCCGGTGTATTCTGCCGGGCTGCGCACATCGACCAGCGAGCCATTGCCGTTCTTCAAGTGCGCCTGCACCTCATCGCGGAAAGCGCGAATCTTCGAGTCGTCGCGGGCGGGGGCTTTGTAGTCGGCGGCGGGGTAGCTCGGCACTTCGCGTGTGGTCGCCCGGCCCTCATCCGCCCACTTCTTGCGGCCACCGTTCAACAGCTTGGCATTGGTGTGGCCGAACAGTTGGAACACCCAGTAGGCGTAGGCCGCCCACCAGTTGTTCTTGTCGCCGTAGAAGATCACGGTCGTGTCATTGCCGATGCCCTTGCTGCTCAGCAACTTGGCGAACTGGTCGCTGTTGATGTAATCGCGGGCCAGTTGGTCATTCAGGTCGGTGGTCCAGTCGATCTTGACCGCGCCGGGGATGTGGCCGGTGTCGTACAGCAGGATGTCTTCGTTGGATTCCACAATGCGAATATTGGCATCGTTCAGATGCTCGGCCAGCCACTCGGTGCTAACCAATGACTCGGGATGTGCGTAATTTGTGCTCATATCAGTTTCCAAAAAAGTTTGGTTTGAAAGAAAGTTTGAAAAGGATGAAGCAAGAAGAAAGACTTAATCATCCACAACAGGCGTCTTGCGATGACGTAGAACCGCGAATTGCTGGCACAATTAAAAGTGCCCGCAATCCGCTACATACACATGCATGTGTATTTGAATCTTCGGTGTGTCCGGCCCATACCGAGATCACGGCCAAGTGTTCCACGTTGATGTCGCATCATGATTATCTAGCTATCGCTCAGATTGCAGCATGACTCAGGTTAACCTGAAAGTTGAGGGGAAATAAAAATCGCCCTCTCGCAAACAAAGGAGCGAGAGGGCGACGACAACCGAGGTTGCTACACGCTCTCATCTTCCAGTTGCCTGCCGGATTTGGCACCTTGCATTACAAGGTTGCCGAGGCTTCGTCGGGCCGGTCCCTCCGCCTCTCTGGATAAGAGTGTTCACTGCGTTCTATGAAATTGTTGCTTGAAGGCTAACAAAAGACTACGTCGTTGTCAATATGCGAAAAAGTTTGGGCCTAATGCAATTTGTGGGTCACTTCGCCGACTTAGCCGTCTGTCGTCCTCCGTCTGTCGTCTCTCTTCCCAGATCGTCGGCCATATTGACAAACGCCAGAATAGTCACTAGTATCGCGCCAACAACTTCATAGTTTGTGACGCACTCATCGAGAGAGGTGGAGGGAACGGCCCTATGAAACCTCGGCAACCCGAAGTGGCTCTGGACTTCGCAAGGTGCCAACTCCGTCAGCACTCGCAAGAGCTTTTTCGGCTGAAAGATGAGACTGAATGTAAAACCACATTCATTCGACTTCCTCTTTTCAGTTCATCTCGCTCCGGGTGCTCGTGCACTCGGAGCGATTTTTTTGCTCCGGTGCCAGGCCAACGGCCAGACTAGATGGGTGGGTCACATGGCACCAAGGAAGCATGAGCAATTTGACCGCAACTGAACAGAGGGCGCCGGCACAACTGGCGACACGGCTGGTACATGCCGGCGAACGATTGACCGGCACTGGCACGCAAAACGGCCAGTGCGCCATCCCCACCTCCACGCCCATTTTTGCCACCACCACGTTTTTGCATGGTGGGGCAACCGGTCTCGATAGCGCATTCGAGCGCGCTGAGCAGGGCGAGGATGAATATGTCTACACGCGCTATGGCAACCCAACCGTCGTCGCACTGGAAACGGCCATGGCCGATATCGAGCAGGGCCGTGGTGCGGTGGCCGCAGCCTCGGGTATGGCAGCGCTGTATCTGGCGGTGCTGGCGGCGGGTACGCCACCTGGCAGCAACGAGCCGCAGGTGCGTCATATCCTGGCCTCACAGGATTTGTATGGCTCCACGCACGGCCTGCTGCGGCGCTTTTTTGGTTCCAACAACGTCGGCCTGACCCTGTTCGATGTGGCTGATTTAAAGGCATTTAAGCAGGCACTGGATGAACACGAACCGGATGTGGTGCTGATCGAGTCGCTGTCGAACCCGTTGCTGAAGCTGGCCGATATCGAGACGATTGCGGAGCTGACCCATGCTGCCGGCGCGCGCCTGGTGGTTGATGCGACCATGACCACGCCGGTGTTGCAACAGTCGTTGAAGCTGGGGGCCGATATCGTCGTGCACAGCGCGACCAAGTATTTGAGCGGCCACGCCGATGCGATGGGCGGCATTCTGGTGGCGCGCACTGGCTTCATGCTCGACACGGCACGCTCCTATTCGCGCTCGCTCGGCTCCTCACTCAGCCCATTCGAGGCCAAATTAATTTCACGCGGCATCAAGACTTTGGAGTTGCGGGTGAAGCAGCAGAGTGCCAACGCGCTGGCTGTAGCGCAGTGGCTGGAGACACAGCCGGCGGTGGCCCGCGTCATCTATCCCGGCCTGACCAGCCACCCGCAGCACAAATTTGCGGCGCTGCAATGGTGTCGACAGTTCGGCGGCATGTTGACGTTTGAACTGGCTGCATCACCAAATCGATCGTTGCGCGAAACCACATTTAAGGCGATGGACGCGCTCAAACTGATTTTGCCGGCGACCAGTCTGGGCGACATTTATACCGTGATGACCTATCCGTCGATTTCGTCGCATCGGGATGTGAAGCCGGAGGTGTTGTTGTCGCAGGGCGTGACCGACGGCACCTTGCGGCTCTCGGTGGGCATCGAAGCGGTCGAAGATATTGTGGCTGATCTTGAGCAGGCTTTTAGCACGTTGGTGTGAGCTGGATTTAGGGAATTTATATGGCATGTGATCCGATTGATTCGTTGGATGAGATAGATTGGCACATCCTGAAGGAGCTTCAGGAGAATGCGCGCGTGTCGTTTGCCGAGCTGGGCCGCATCGTCAGTTTGTCGCGGCCGGCGGTGGCCGAGCGGATGCGCCGCCTCGAAGAGATGGGTGTGATTTCGGGTTATCGCGTCGAGTTGAACCTGCCGCGCCTGGGGTATTGCATCACGGCGTTTGTCCAGATCAGCGCGCCGGGCCATGTGGTGCCGGCGCTGTCCGAGACGATTCGCACGGTGCCGGAAGTGCTGGAGTGCCACCGCGGCACCGGCAAGGATTACTACATTCTCAAGCTGGCCGCCTCATCGCTGGAGCATCTGGAAGTGGTGTTGGATCGCCTGTCTGGCTACGGCCAGGTCACATCGTCCATCGTGCTGTCGTCGGTGTTGACCAATCGTGTGGTGACGCGTGTGGCCGGCTTGCACCCAGCCTAGTTTAAGCATACGTTCATTTAGATGAGTGCGCGAGTTGCTATAACCGGTGTGCATGCGACAAAAAGAGCCGTTCACCCATCGAGTTGTTTCACCTTCGCGCATGCCGCCGCGCACGCCTTCCCACCTGGGCAGCGTTGCGGTGTTGCTCATGCTGGCGGTTTTTGCCGGTGTCATCGCTGAAGTTTCTCAGGTCAATGGTGCAACTGGGATATTTCAAGCGAACTCGACGGCAACTCCGCGGCCGGGGCCAACAGCGACAAAGTTGCCGTTTATTCAAGGGCCGATCGAGATTGGCCGTTCGGCAAAAAATCGGCCCATTCACGCCTATCAGGTGGGAAATGGACCGATCAAGCGCGGCCTGATCGGGGCGATTCATGGCGGCTATGAGCGCAACACGTTCACCCTGATGAACGAAATGCTGGCGTATTTGCGGCGCAACCCGCAACTGGTTCCGCCGCAAATTACGTTGTTCATCGTGCCGCTGATGAACCCGGACGGCAATGCGGCTGGCACAGATCGGGTGCGCGGCCGGATGAACGGCAATGGCGTGGACCTCAATCGCAATTGGGATTACCAGTGGAACATCACGGCCACCCACGGCACCCGCGTGGTGTCGGGCGGCACAGCTCCTTTCTCCGAGCCGGAGTCGCGGGCCGTGCGTGATCTCATCGAGATGAACAAAATGGACGCGGTGATTTTCTACCACAGCGCGTTCGATGCCGTCTTTAGCGGGGCCGGCCACAGCAACACCAAAACAATTGAGCTGGCGAAATACATGGCCGAGGCCACCGGCTATCGCTATCGGCCCGAGGGTGTGGTTGGCCAGCTCACCACCGGCGATTCGATTGATTACCTGACCGCCAAGGCTGGCATCACCGCCATTGAAATTGAGCTTTTAACCCAACGCTCTATCGATTGGGATCGTAATCTGCGTGGCTTAAAAGCCTTCTTAGTATGGGATTTGGAAGACGTACCCTCAGGCCAATGAAAGCACAGGTTTGTCGGCCACTCAGCTCAGCGGCTTCACCATTTTCACCACTGGCAACTTCACCCCATCCGGCATGTCAATGTCGACATGATCGACTGCGACAAAGCCGTTGCTGAAATAGAGTGCTTCGCCCGTCAGCGTGGCCATGAGTTCGAGCTGGGTGAAGCCGGCTTGACGCGCAGCCACCTCACACGCCTGCATCAGACGCCGGCCTATCCCGCGCCGCGACCAGTCCGGGTGCACATAGAAAGCGCGTATTCGGGCCGCATCAATGGCTGGATCGAGGAACTGATCGGGTTCGCGTTTGGCTTGGTCGCCGCCGTAGAGTGTTTTGCGCCGGCTCCATCCCCCCGCACCCGCGATGACGACCGAGGCATCAGGGGTTGAAGTTTCGGCCACGAAATAGGTCGCATCGTTGATGAGCTGGGTGTCCACGCCGAACACATATTGAAGCGCACTTTCGATCTGTTGAGGCGAGTACTGTTGAATGCCCAGGCCGCGCACCGACACCTGAATCAACTGAGCCAATTGGGCAATGTCATGTGGCGTTGCATGCCGGATGTGCACGGTCACTTCGGAATTGATGTCCAAATTCATGAGAGTTCTCCTGTGGGTTCACGATAAACCAGATTGCGGTTAGCCGGGTTTCGGCGAGGCAGCCCACTGGAAAAACAAATGGGAGCCTATCCAAAATTGGATAGACTCCCGTTCGTTTTGTGCCTTCAGAGGCGACGGTCGGAATTGAACCGACGCATAAGGGTTTTGCAGACCCTCGCCTTACCACTTGGCCACGTCGCCGAATTTCACATCTAGCGAGTTTCACTTATCACTCGATGGAGCTGGATTATACACAGGCTGCCCGCGTAAAATCAATCGTGTGACGGCATCTGAAACCTCATCTACAAACCCTTCAAATTTGTTCAAACCGGCGTGCCTGTCTGCCGTGGTGTTGACCTTGAATGAGAGTCAGCACATCGGCGCGTGTCTTGACTCGCTGGCCTGGGCCGATGACCGGTTGGTGTTCGACTCCTTCAGCACCGATGGAACTGTGGAGATCGCGCAAACGCATGGCGCGCGCGTAATTCAAAACGTCTTCCACAATTACGCCCAGCAGCGCAACGCGGCATTGGCCCAGGTGCAGGATGAATTTGCATGGGTGTTTTTTGTGGATGCGGATGAGCGTTGCACACTGGCACTGGCAGACGAGATTCGCGCAGTGCTGGCCCATCCACAGGCAGCGGTGTATGCGGTGCCTCGGCACAACTATTTGTTTGGCAAGTTAACGCTGGGCGCGGGCTGGTTTCCCGATTACCAGGCCAGACTGTTTCAAGTGGGCCAGACCGGCTTCGACTTGGCGCGTGAGGTGCACGAAACGGCTGTATTTGAGGGCGAAATGGGCCATCTACAAACGCCGCTGGTGCATTACAACTACCAGGATGTGGCGCAGTTTCATCGCAAGCAGCGTAAATATACGGAATACGATGCCGGCATTTTGTTCAAGCAGGGTGTTCGACCTAAACCGCGCAATTTTGTGTTGCAGCCTTTGCGCGAGTTTCGCCGGCGTTTCATCAGTTTGCGCGGCTATAAAGAGGGTCGGCATGGCTTGCAGTTGAGCAGCTTGATGGCCTACTACAACTTCGACATGTATCGTCGGCTGGCGCGAATGTGGCGCGAAGCCGATTCGCGGCGCGAGGCCGATTCGCGGCAATCGGCTCAACCTTAAATTACGGCTTCGGGGTGTTGTCTTCCACCATGGGGCGAATGAGGCGCCGGCCTGCTACGCGGATGGGGTAGGCGATCTTTCGAGCGCGCACGGGCTGTGCCGGCAGCCGTGATCGGCGCAGTTTGCGCATGCGCTCCACCAACCCTTCCTCGGCCACCGGGGTTTCCTCGGTCACGTCCACCACAAAGGGTTTGGCGCGAGGAGGACGGCTCGGTGGCGAGGCTGGCACTGCATCCATTGTTTCAATGGGCGAAGGGAGCTCGATTTTGGGCCCATCTGTTTCGGGCAGCGCCGCGTTTTCTTCCTGGGATGAGATGGATAAGGTTGGACCACTTGAGGTTTGAACGATAAGCGTTGCAACCTGATATGTGGCTGTGCTGACAGGGCTATGTGACGGGTCCAAGGCGGCTGTGTAGAAGGGTGTTACAACATTGCGGGTTTGCACGGCGCCAGCCCTCAATGGCGTGCCATTCACGACAGCTGCCTCTTGAGGCGCATTGTCAGGCAGGGTGGTGATGGCGCCCTCAGTCAGCAAGTTGGCCGTAAAGGAGAGGCGCAACAGGCGAATTAAGCCGACCGCAACCGCCGATGCAAACAGTGTCACAGCAACCAGACCGCAGACCTGGGCCGTCAATTGGCCGGCATCGCTCACCCCCTCGCGCACCGGCAGAAGCCCGCTGATGCCAAGTTGAGCAATGCCCAGATAAGTTGTGGCCCCCACACCATTCCAGCCTGCGCCGAGCGCGCCATTGGCCAGCAATCCTGTGGCAATAAACGAGAGGATGGCCGGTGCGAACACACTGGTCAGCAACATGCTTGCTGCAGAATCCAGAGGAAGAGGATTATCACTTTGCGACAGGCGAGTTTGAACCCAGAAGACGCCGACCGTGGCCAGCCCACCGGCCACAATGCCCAGCAGTGCCGCCGACCACACTGGCAATAGGCCACCAGCGCTGCTGATGGCGATTAGCGCGGCCAGCATGGCATGTGCTGCACAGGCGATATTGGCTTTGTGCTCGGCCGAAGTGAACAACGTATAGACGAGGGCAAACAGGCCGGCGGCACTGCTGGCCGCCACCAGGTTTACGGCGAATCCCAAGGCAGTGCGCTCGGTCTGAGGTCCCAGCATGGGATTGCTGGCGACCACGGCCACGGCACCGATCAGGATCAGAAGCGCGCCGCTAAGTGTGCGAAATGGGAATGACGAACTTGCGGTTTCAGGCGATGCGGGCAGCAACGTTGAATCGTGCGACTGATTTTCTGGACGCCCCGCCATGAGAAACGCAGCTGTAAAAGCACCCGCAATCAAACCTACAGTGGCCATGCCGCCCACATCCAGGGTGCCGTGGCCGAAGCCCAGGTTCTGACCCAGCATGGCCAGCCAGCCGCCCCCAAAAATCCAGTGCCCGGCAATCCCAAATGCCACCCCCCCGGATACTGTGGCCACCGCAATTTGTGTCAACGCATGCGAGCGATGTGCGATGACACTGTTGACCAATATGGCGCAAGTTTGGGCCAGTGCCAGATACGGCAGGAACAGGGTCAGGCCGCTAAAAGGCACATCCTGGAAGAAGAAGCCGCTTAGCCCTACAAAATTCCAAGGCTGGGGCGTCGGCAGCGGCAAGTTCAAGCTGCTATGCAAATTCGATGGGTCGGGCAGCCAGTGGCCGGCGTTGCCAAACATGAACGCAAAGCCAAACAAAGCAAATGCGGCCGTGGCAATCAGCAATGCCAGTAATCCCGACGAGGCCACTCGATTTTCATCGCGCGGAGAGGTGGCTGATGAGAGGACAAGCCAGACGCCCAACGGCAAAAGAAGCGAGGTGATGGCAGCGGTCACAATCATCGTCTTAAGTCGCTTTGAGTTGGGCTCGGTTGAGATGTAAAGATTTTTACCGCTTTACAACACGTGAACATGGCTGTGGCTGTGGCCGTGGCTGTGATTGTGATTGAATAAATACGCGAAAGTTTCGTTTGAAATGAGCCGTAAACACGATAATTTCGGCGCAATTGACCCAGGTCTGCAATCCAGTTCGGCAAGGGTGAGCGGCCATTCTGTCTGCTTGCGCGATTTACTTCACCTCTAAGCAAAGTTCGCCTTTACAGTATAGCGGATTTATAATCTACTTCAGATGCAAGAAACCAAAGAAACCGTGGATACACTGACGCTGGCCCGCCATGCTGTGGATGCCGCCGCTGATAAAAAAGCTGAGCACATTTTGCTTCTGGATTTACGTGGCCTTTCGCTCATCGCAGACTATTTCGTGATTTGTTCCGCCGCAACCGACCGACAGTTGCGCGCCATTACCGACAATATTGATGATGTTCTGCGGATAGAACATCACACCCGGCCCCATCACATCGAAGGTGTCGATTCAGGTGGATGGGTGTTGATGGATTACGGCGATCTCATCATCCATGCCTTTACCCCCAGCCAGCGCATGCACTACAACCTTGAAGAGTTGTGGAGTCAGGCGCAGGTGTTGCTGCGAATGCAGTAGAGGTGACTGGTGGCTAGTGGTTGGTTGCTGGTCTGTAGATACCAGCAACCAACCACTAGCCACCAGTTACCAATTGTCAGAACTCCAGCTTACGGTGCCGCATGACCACACTCTCGATGATGCCGATGGAGGCTAGGACGACGATGAGGCTGCTGCGGCCGTAGCTGATAAATGGCAGCACCACACCCGTCACCGGCATGATGCCGACTTGCATGCCAATGTTGATATAGGCCTGAAAAAACAGGGTTGCGGCGATGCCGGAACATAATAGCCGTCCAAAGGTATCGCGTGCCATGAGTGCGGCTCGCAGTGAGCGAGTGATCACCAGGATCAACAGGCCGATGAACAGGAGCGCGCCGACAAACCCCAGCTCTTCACCCACCACGGAGAAGATAAAGTCAGTATGCCGCACCGGGAAGTAGCGCAGTTTGCTTTGCGGCCCCTGCAGGTAACCCTGTCCCCACCAGCCGCCTGATCCGAGCGCCGTCAGCGCCTGATCAATTTGGTAGCGCGCGCCGGGAGCCAGACTTTCCGGGTCGGAGTTCAACAACAACTCAAACCGGTCGAGCTGATACTGCTGGATGAGCCCCAGCTGAAAAATAAGCACAATGATGACGATGGCGGCGATGCTGACGATGACCATATGCTGCCGGTTGATGCCGCCTACAAACACCAGTATCAGCCACAGAAAAACAAGCGTGAGTGCGGTGCTCAGGTTGGGCTGTATCAGGATGAGACCGATGCAGGGCGCAATCAGACAAAACGACAGTGCTACCGTTTCCAGATAGGGCCGCTTGCCCTCGCGGTCGGCAATGAACTTGGCCAGCACCACGGTGAGAAGAATTTTGGCGAACTCACCCGGCTGCACTTCGATGTTGCCGATGGAAAACCAGCGCTTTGCACCATAGTTCACCACGCCCACCAACAAAACACCGCCCAGCGAGAGCACCACGCCGATGTACATGGGCCAGGCAATGTTCTTCAACTGCATGTAGTCGAAGATGCTGATGCCCATCAGCACGATTAATCCGACCAGGGCCGTGATGGCCTGATCGATGGGTAAGCGTTCAATCACAGGGTCGCCGCGTGTGGCCGAATACACCATCGCGACACCCAATCCAAGCAGCACCATGACCAGCACCAGCAACAAATAGTCATAGTGCCGCCACATTCGACGGTCAAGCATAGAATTAAGTATGCACCAATTCGGTGAGGCGCAAAAAAATCCGGCCCGCAATTTGCAAGGCCGGATGTGGTTGCGGGGAACGGGCGGCTGGCTGTTGGCCGCTAGCAGCCAACAGCCAGCCGCTACTTCGCCGCTCTGCGTTGCGGGGTGCCGCGTTGCCGGCCAGCCTCCTGCACGTTGTCGGACAGAATTGGAATATCGACCAGCAATTTGCTTTCGGGGCCGGCGGTGTCGATATTGACGGCAACATTGTCGCGGTCGATATTGATCCGGCGTGAGATGACAGCGATGATGTCGTCCTTGATCAATTCCAACATGCCAGGCGGTATCTCCGCGCGGTCGTGGATCAGCACAAAGCGCAAGCGCTGTTTGGCTGTCTGTGCGCTACTGCTGCCGCCGAAAATACGTCTGAAAAACTCCATTCAATACACCTCCTACCCATCTGTCTGGCTTCTATCTGGCTGTCTGCCGGGCTCTCTAGCCTGTTCGATCTGGCCCGCACGATACACACTCCGCATTAATTTCGCCTAAACAGGCTGCGCAGGCTCTCCAAAAATGATTCCTTATTCTCGGAGTCCAGCGGCACCACCTCGCCCAACAACCGGCGCACGATGTCCTGATAGGCCCGTGCCGCAGGGCTGGTGCCGTTGTAGGCCACCGGCGTGCCGCGGTTCGATGAGGACAAAATCGCCTCGTCCTCCGGCACCACACCAATAATCTCGGTGGACAGAATTTCGGTGATGTCCTCGATCGATAACATCTCCTGGCGTTTCACCCGGGCGGCCACGGTGCGGTTGATGATCAGGCGCGCCGGCCCTTTCTCTGACGATTCCACCAGGCCAATGACCCGGTCGGCATCGCGCACCGACGATACCTCGGGATTCGTCACCACGAGCACCTGATCGGCCGGAGCCAGCGCGTTTTGAAAGCCCTGCTCGATGCCGGCGGGTGAATCCACCAGAATAAAGTCGAACTCCTCACGCAACTCGTTGCACACATCGACCATTTGCTTGGGGTTGATGGCGGTTTTGTCGCGGGTCTGGGCGGTGGGCAGGAGATACAACTCGCCGGGCACGGCGCGTTTGTCGCGAATGAGGGCTTGCCGCAGCCGGCAGCGACCTTCTACAAAATCCACAATATCGTAGACGATGCGGTTCTCCAGACCCATCACAATGTCTAGATTGCGCAGGCCGATGTCGCCGTCCAGTACGGCCACCTTCTTGCCCTTCAAGCCCAGTGCCACGCCCAGATTGGCGGTGGTGGTTGTCTTGCCGACACCACCCTTGCCCGATGTGATGGTGATCACAACGCCACGCGCTGAGCTGTTGCGCGGGGTGCCATCGAGCGGTGCAGTGTGTGGGGTGCTGTCCATATTAATTGAAGTTTAACTGAAGTGGGCCGTTGCTGAAAGTTTGCTGCTGATGTGAGGAGTGAGTCAATCGTAGTCGTAGACGATTACGTGAACGTTTACGTCTACGTTCACGTTAAAACCGCTACGGCACCGGCGCATCTGCATCAATCAACTCGCGCGCCTTCAACTCCTCCCAGAACGCCACCGGAATGGCCACCTTGAGCGCGGCAACGTTCTCATCCACCTCGGCCGGCGACATCATGCCCAGCACCAGTGCCACAACGGCCGGGTGGGCGGCCGCAAATTGCGCCGCCGCGACTTTGAGCTCGACCCGGTGCCGTTTGCACACGCCTTCGATGATGCGGGTGAGCCGCCGGATGGGTTCGACTGCAATCTGATACCGATAGCGCGCGCCTGGAACTGCACCGGTGGCCAGAATGCCGCTGTTGAAGACGCCGCCCGCAAAAATGCTGATACCGTTCTTGAGCGCCAGGGGAAAGGCTTCCTTCAAAGGTGTTTGTTCCAGCAGGGTGTAGCAGTTTGCCAGCAGACAGCAATCCAGATCGACATTGCGCGCATAGTCTTCCATGTAGGCTGTCTCGTTCAGACCGGCTCCGACAGCACGAATCACGCCCTGTCTTTTAAGGTCATTTAAGGTTGGGTAGGCCTCGTCCATGATGACCTTGCGATAGTCGCCGCGCTCAGGGTCATGCACGTGGGCAATATCGATGTATTCGATTTTGAGCCGCTTGAGGCTGGCCTCGATGCTGCGCAGAATGGCCTCGCGCGAGTAGTTGCGCTCGCCGTTGCCGCCCGATGGCCCGCCCAATTTTGCTGGGTCGGGGATCCAGCCCACCTTGGTGCCGATGACCACGGCGCTGCGTTTTACGCCCAGCGCCTGGAGCGAATTGCCAACCCGCGTTTCGGCCAGGCCGTTGCCATAGAACGGGGCCGTGTCGATGAAGTTCACGCCGGTGCTCAGGCAGTGTTGAATGGTCGTTTGAGCATCTTCATCGGTCATGGCCCGGCCAAAATTGGCCACCATGGAGGCGATGGGCGCGGTGCCAAGTGCGATTCTGGAGACTGGAAAGCTCAATGCCATAGCGGGATTTTAGCGAGGAAAGCAACAATGCATATTTTTGAACGCGCTTTCACCACGAAGACGCAAAGCGCACGACGTTTCTTTGTGTCTTCGTGGTGAATACCTGCCGATTTAGACTGCCGCGGCCTGCAACTTTGCCCGGCGAACCACCTGCCGGAAGCGCCAGACCATGAGCGCGGCGATGACCGGTGTGGTGATGAGGAATGCGCCCCACGCAGCCGGCAACCCCAGATTCAAGGTGTGCAGCAACACCCACGACAGCGCAACCGTCACCCACAGGCCCCCGCCGAAGAAGATCAATGGCGAGCGAGTGTCGCCCAGGCCGCGCAGGCTACCGGCATACACAAATTGCACTGCCCAGATCGCCTGCACAAAGCCCAGCAGCCGCAGCGCGCCCTGACCCGCCTCGATGACAGCGACATCGGTGGTGAACGCGCTCAGGGCCAGCGGTGCAAACAGGATCAGCAGGATGCCAATCGCGCCCATCCAGATGGCGGCCCAGATGGAGGCAATGCGCGCAATCGGCTGTAGCTCCTCATGTCGTTTGCCACCCACGGCCTGCCCTACCAATGCTGTGGCCGCAATTGCAAAGCCAAAGCCGGGCAGGAACGAGAACGAGGTGATGGTCATGACCAGCCGATGCGCGGCGAGAGTCTTGGTGCCGAGCACACCGACCACGATGGATAGCGCTGTGAATGCCAGCGCGATCATCACTTGCTCGACAGCGGCCGGGATGCCGATGCGCAGCACTTGCTTTACCACGTGGGGGTCCAGCCGCCAGTTCTCGCCAAAGCGGATGCTGACGCCGTTTCGGCCGCGCCACAGCGCAATGAGTAGCAAGACGAGCGCAATGGCACGGGCGATGAAGGTGGCCCAGGCGCTGCCCACGGCCCCCAACTGCGGCAGGCCCCAATAGCCATTGATCATGCCGTAGACCAGGGGCACATTAATAACATTGGCGATGGCGGTGACGATGAATGGCGTGCGCGAATCACCCGCACCGCGCAGCACGCCGCCGCCGATCAGCAAGGCCACTAGCACCACGGCCGTGCCCATGGTCACATGCACATATTCCACACCGACTCGGGTGGCTTCGGCATCCATGCCAAACAGGGCTATGTACGACTGGCCAAACAGAAAGCCGACGGCGGCCAGCGGGATGGACAGCACCACGCTCCACAGCAAGGATTGTCGAGCGAGCTGGCTGGCGCGTTGGAAGTTTTTGGCACCCACGGCCTGGGCGACTAATACGGCACACCCAATCGATACGGCTGAGAGGATCGAGATGATCAGGAACATGCCTTGTTGCGCGGTGCCGACGCCGGCGATGGCCGCGGCACCCAGCACACCGACCAGAACCGTGTCCACAATGCCCAATAGTGTTTCGAGAAAGTTCTCGGCGATGACGGGCCAGGCCAGGCCCAGGACGCGCCGGCGGAGTGGGGCTTCAGAGATCGTTGTGGACTCCGACTCCAATGCGGGATTCATTTCCATGTGGAGAAGGATAGCGGGGTTTATTAGATTCTCATGTTGCTATAGGGATTCTCTAATGATTTAGAGAATTTTTACGGGCAGGCACCCAAGAAGCCAGGACAACACACATGAATTTTTCGGGCCGAATGTGATAGCTGGTCTGCCTTAAACGCATTTTTTAAGAAGGTGGGCCGTCGCAATGACCTTAAATTTGAAAGCGTTTTTGATTGAGATATTGACAAACGCTTGTTCAACCGCTATCTTTCGTCCCGTTCAAATTTAATAGTTCGCAAGCAACTCATCCAGAGAGGTGGAGGGAACGGCCCTATGAAACCTCGGCAACCTAACCGGTTAACTCGCAAGTTTTAATCGTATGTACGGTGCCAATTCCGTCAGAGAAAAGTCTGGAAGATGAGAGAGCTCTAGCAGTGCCTATGCCTTGTTATCGCCCTCTTGTCAGCCGACATGAGGGCGATTTTTTTATCCAGCCTCGTGAGGTTGATCGCAGTTGCCGATGAACTTCTGAACAGGGTTGAAGATCGTTTGGATCGCTCGTTCACTAAAGGAGTTTCAAAATGGTTCAGTCATCTCAGTTTTTTGGATCGTCTCGCCTCTCACGCCGGGCTCTGGCCGTCGGCACCGTCGCCCTTATTTTGTCGGCCTGCGCCGTACCACCTGTTGCGGCACCTGCGGCAAACACGAGCGGTGCCGCTGCTCCGGCCGCCGCCGCAGCCAAGCCCACCGAGATTCGTCTCGACTACGCCACCTACAACCCCAGCAGCCTGGTGCTGAAGAAGGAAGGTTGGCTGGAAGAAGCGTTGAAGGCGGATGGCATCACGGTCAAGTGGACGCTGAGCGCGGGCAGCAACAAGGCCAATGAACTGGTCAACAGCAACAGCTCGGACTTCGGCTCCACCGCCGGTGCCGCCGCTTTGCTGGCCCGCACCAATGGCGTGCCACAGAAGACGGTGTATGTCTTCTCCAAGCCGGAGTGGACGGCGCTGGTGGTGCCGGCCGAATCGACCATCAAGACGGTGGCTGATTTGAAAGGCAAGAAGATCGCCGTGACACGCGGCACCGACCCCTTCTTCTTCCTGCTGCGCAGCCTCAAGGAAGCTGGCTTGAGCCAGAGCGATGTCGAGATTGTGAACCTGCAACATGCCGATGGCCGGCTGGCTCTGGAGCGCGGGCAGGTGGATGCGTGGAGCGGCCTCGACCCGCACATGGCTTCGGCCGAATTGACCAGCGGTGCCAAGCTGCTGTATCGCAACATCGACTTTAATACGTTTGGGACCCTGAACGTGCGCGAGGACTTTTTGCAGAAATACCCGGCCTATGTGCAGAAGGTGATTGAGCAGTATGAGCGCGCGCGCAAGTGGATTCTGGAGAACCCGGACGAGGCTGCCAAAATTTTGTCCGAGGCCGCCAAGATCGATGTGGCCATCGCCAAGAAGCAATTGACCGAGCGCACCGTGCTGGACAAGGACGTGGGCATCCCCGGCGACGCGCTTTACAAGGCATTGGAAGCCGTGGTGCCGATTCTGACCAGCGAGAAGCTGGTAGCCGCCGACACTGATCCGCAGAAGGCGCTGGATAGCTTGATTGATGCGACGGAAGCGAAAGCCGTTGTGAAGTAAAAAAGTAGCTGGTGGCTAGTGGCTGGTTGTTGGTTCACAAGCCACCAGCAACCAGCCACCAGCTACTAATCGCCAGCCGCGCATCAACATCCGCCCTAAAATATGCAAGTGACTCAGATTGCCCGCCCGACAACTCCACCGGCCGCACCTGCCAAAAAAGTGGGGCAGCCGAAGCGTTTTCTGACCTTCCTGGTGCCTGTGCTCCTGCTGATTTTGTGGTTTGTCAGCACCGAAGGTTTGCGATGGTTTCCACCCAATCAGTTGCCATCGCCATTGCAGGTGTTGCGCACCGGCGGCACGCTTCTGGCCGATGGCGACCTGACCCGGCATTTGATCGCCAGTGTTGGCCGCGTGTTCGGTGGGTTTTTGATCGGCGCAATCATTGCATTAGTTTTGGGGGTGTTGGTGGGCTTGTCGCGCAGTGCCGAGCAATTGCTCGACCCGACATTGCAGGCATTGCGCAACGTGCCATCGCTGGCGTGGGTGCCGTTTTTGCTGCTGTGGCTGGGCATTGATGAGGCGCCGAAAATTACCCTGATCGCGATTGGCGGCTTCTTCCCGGTCTATCTCAACCTCGTCAGCGGCATTCGTCAGACCGATCGCAAATTGCTCGAAGTCGGCTACACCTTCGGCTTCACTGATCTATCGCTGATCTCGCGCATTGTGTTGCCGTCGGCATTGCCCTATCTGCTGACGGGTTTGCGCGTCGGCATTGGCCAAAGCTGGCTGTTTCTGGTCGCGGCCGAACTCATCGCTTCCACTCGCGGCCTGGGCTTTATGCTCATCGATGGCCAGAACAGCAGCCGCCCCGACATCATGCTGGTCAGCATCATCGTGCTGGCTGTGCTGGGCAAGCTGTGTGACAGCGGCCTGCGCATCGCCGAACGAAAATTGCTGAGCTGGGCGGATACGTTTCAGGGGAGATGATGATGCGGAGAAGTCAGATGTCAGACGTCAGATTGGCAATGGCTGGCTTCGACTTGCAGTCAACTCGTCATATGCCTTGGTCTGAAATCTGACCTCTGATATCTCCAAATCTGTATGAGCAGTTCCATCAAGATCGACCACGTTTCCAAGCGTTTTGCTGAGCAGTGGATTATTCGCGACCTGGCATTTGAGGTGCGGCCGTCGGAGATTGTGTCGTTGCTGGGGCCGAGTGGTTGCGGCAAGAGCACGCTGTTGCGCCTTCTGTCCGGCCTGGAACGCGAGCACGACGGTGGCTTGCTGATTGATGGCAATGCCGTGGTCAGCGGCAAGCGCCAGTCCGCGCTCATGTTCCAGGAGCCACGCTTAATGCCGTGGCTGTCTGTGCGCGAGAACGTGTTGTTTGGCGTGCCCGCGGCCAAAGACCTCACCCGGCAAAAAGCCAATGACAAGGCCCAGGCTTTGTTGGAGCAGGTCGGTCTGGGCACATCGGCCAACCTGTTGCCCAAGCAGTTGTCGGGCGGCATGGCTCAGCGGGTGGCACTGGCCCGTTCGCTGGCGGCCGAAGCGGGGGTAATGTTGTTGGACGAGCCCTTCAGTGCCGTGGATGCGTTGACGCGGATGAGCCTGCAAGATCTGCTGCTGGGCATCTGGCAGCGCACGAAGCTGACCATGCTGCTGGTCACTCACGACATCGACGAAGCCCTGTATTTGAGCGACCGGGTTGTGGTGCTGACGGGCCGGCCGGCCAACATCAGCGAGATCGTGTCGGTGCAGTTGCCACGGCCGCGCGACCGGCGCGACCCGCAACTGCTTCGACTGCGCGCCCACCTGCTGGAAGAATTGCGCATCGCAGAAACGCGCACGACCGAGCCGCCCAAGGTGACCAAGACCGGCACGCCGTTTGGGGTGTAGTAGGTTGCAGTTGCTGGTAGCTGGTTATTAGTTGCTGGTTAAAATGGTGGCACTAGCCACCAGCAACTAATAACCAGCTACCAGCTCCCATCCGCCCGTAGAATAGCTGCATGTCTAACTATCCCGATGTGCAGGATTCGATTCTGGACACCATTGGTCATACGCCATTGGTGCGGCTGAACCGAGTCACACGCGGTGTTGCCCCCACCGTTCTGGCCAAAGTTGAGTTTTTTAATCCTGGCGGCTCTGTCAAAGATCGTATTGGTGTTTCGATTATTGAGGAGGCCGAGCGCAGCGGCCGGTTGAAACCGGGTGGCACGATTGTGGAATCCACCAGCGGCAACACCGGCATGGGTCTGGCCATCGTCGCCGCCATCAGGGGTTATCGTTGCATCTTCGTCATGCCCGACAAAATGAGCAATGAGAAGATCAGCCGGTTGCGTGCATTGGGGGCCAAGGTCGTCATCACGCCGACGGCGGTGGACAAGGACGACCCGCGCAGTTACTACAAAGTGGCCGAGCGGCTGGTGCGTGAAACACCCAATGCCATTCTTGGCAACCAGTATCACAACCCCGCTAATCCCGAGATTCACTACAAAACCACCGGCCCAGAAATCTGGGAGCAGACCGGCGGCAAGATTGATGTGTTTGTGGCCGGGATGGGCACTGGCGGAACCATCACGGGGGTGTCGCGCTACCTTAAAGAGAAGAACCCCAACATTAAAATTGTCGGCGTGGACATTCAGGGCTCGCTGCTCTATGACACCTGGAAAACAGGCCAGGTGCCGCCTGATCCTATTTTGAAGACCTATAAGCTCGAAGGCATCGGCGAGGACTTCATTCCCAGCACGCTCGATCTGAGCCTGTGCGATCTGGTGGTCCAAGTCAGCGATCGCGAGAGCTTTTTGATGACCCGGCGGGTGGTGCGTGAAGAGGGCATTTTTTGTGGCGGCTCGTGTGGCGCGGCGGTGGCGGGTATGCTCAAAGCCATTCCCATGCTCAACCTCACCAGCGAGCATACGGTGGTGACGTTGTTGCCGGACAGCGGCAACAGCTACCTCAGCAAACTGTTCGACGACAACTGGATGCGCGACAACGGCTTCCTGAACACCGATTGGAACCAGGGCAATGTGGCTGATTTTGTGCACGCGCACAAGTTGCGGCCCGTCGTCACTGTGTGCGAGGACGAATCAATCTCGGTGGCCATTCGCCGCATGAAAGAGCACGATTTCAGCCAGTTGCCGGTGGTGTGCCACGATGAAAAGTTGCGCGGCATTGTGACTGAAACGGATATCTTGAATTATATGCTCAGCAATTCGCACGCCAGCTTCGATGAGGTCACCGTTGCGGCGCTGAAGCGCGATGCCACCATCGTCGATGACCAGACGCCGCTGAACACGCTGAGCGATGTGCTGCAAAAGGCCAAGGCGGCCGTGTTGGTGGACTCACAGGAACACGTTCGCGGCGTCATCACTATGATCGATGTGATTGACTTTTTGGCGGCGTAGAAAAGAGGTCTGACTTCTTCCTGAAAGTCAGACCTCTGCTGATCCATGAACCCCACGGCCAACCCCTCCCAAAACACCACAGCCGAAGCCAGTGTGTCTGCCATGCGCCTGGAGCACGCCACGGGCTGGGATGTGCTCGCCATTCGCCAGCTGGAGCGGGCTGCATTTGGGCGCGATGCTTACGATGTGCTGGCCCTTCTGGAGTTATTGCTGTCGCCGCAGATGCGCTGTTTGAAGATGGTGATGGAGTCGAAGATTGTGGGGTTTGTGGCCGGCGAACTCAACTCGCGTCAGCATGCCGGCTGGATCGTGACCCTGGGTGTGCATCCAGACTTTGCGGGCCGGGGCATCGGCAGCCGCTTGTTGCTGGCATGCGAGGCCTTGATGAAGATGCAGGTGGTCAAGCTCACCGTGCGCAAGAGCAACCAGCGCGCCATTCAGCTGTATGAGCGGCATGGCTATGTCTACGTCCACATCATCGCCCACTACTACAACGATCGCGAAGATGGCTTGTTGATGGAGAAAAGGGTTTTGTGAAGGCCGTGAAAATCGGCGTCCTGTCCGACACCCACAATAACGAAGCCAACACCCTCCGCGCGCTCGATGTGTTTCGACAGAACCAGATCACCCAACTCATTCACTGCGGCGATGTGACCCGGCCGCCTGTTTTGGAGCTCTTTCGGGGTTTCGAGATGTGGCTGGTGTGGGGCAACAATGATCAGGACCTGTCAGGCTTGCGCACGGCCGCACGTCATGCCGACAACATTCACTGCATGGGCTACGACGCCATCGTCGAGTTCGGTCCGCATCGCATCGGCGCATGCCACGGCGATGATCAAGATCGACTGGCCGGCCTCACTCACAGCGGCCTATGCGAGTGGGTGTTTCGCGGCCACTCGCATGTGCACGGCCTCGAAAAGATCCAGCCGCGTGTGTCGCTGCTCAACCCCGGCGCACTGGGTGGCCGTAACCCCGAGCCGCGTGGCATTGCCATCGTGGATCTGACCCATGCGACCGCGCAGTTTCTTCAAGTGTAGAAAAGACGACCGACGACCGATGACCGATGACGGCAATGCACAAGTCGTCGTTCGTCCGCCGTCCGTCGT
>Ga0209181_10004601_pt1 | contig 20371 bp, 14 predicted proteins | sample MAT05_FD_187208 | JGI IMG/M metagenome (GOLD analysis project Ga0209181, IMG submission 187208) | Freshwater microbial communities from Lake Fryxell liftoff mats and glacier meltwater in Antarctica - MAT-05 (SPAdes) (version 2) | ecosystem: Environmental > Aquatic > Freshwater > Ice > Liftoff... | reverse complement strand
GATTTGCGGGCTTTAACCCGGTATCTCTATTTCGACAGTTGGAACCATCTGCTCACTTTCATGCTCCAAGGTCTAGAGCTAGAGATTCCACCGAATACCAGCTAGATTTCCATAATGAGAATTGCTGTTTTGGGAGAAGGGGCTGGGGGATGAGGGGGTTTTGGCATATCCTCCACAAAACTGAGATGCTCCCATGCGACTAGCCCTCGAAACCTATCCTTTTGTAAACCAAATGGATGTGGCAGAAGATGGGGAACGGGCGTTGTCATATTTAATCGGTCAGGTAAATATCTCGCCCCCTCCCCTCCCTCGAATGGACTTGCTCGATTTGAAGCTACCAAAGGTTAATGGTCTTCAAGTTTTAGAAGCGATTCGTCAGCATCCCCGTATGCGTAAACTGGTGGTTGTAGTGATAACCTCCTCCGTCGAAGAGCAAGATATTGAAGCCTGCTATCAGCTAGGGGTCAATAGCTCCGTGTTAAAGCCGCTAGATTTTCAACAGGTTCAGGAAGTGTCTCAGCACCTTGGGGCATAGTGGATGCAACTCAATCAGCCCTCCACGCTAATATTTTTATCTGCTAGGTAATTGTCCCGTTGTTCATTTAAGGCTTTAGGATGTAAAAGTGTTTAAGAGTATGTATCAGCCTTTTATGAGTTCTAGTGATGAACAAGGTAGAGCGTTCACTCGGTCAGCATAAATTTGCCCAGTTTGATATCTTACCCTCCGCTTTGAAACTACTAATTATCGAAGATGTTCAGGAAGATGTTGAATTAATTACCCTGACGCTGGCGTCAGCAGGTTTCGATTGGGACTACGACACCACGTCCACCATTGATGGTTGTCGCCAGTTGCTGAACCAGCATCTCTACGATGTTGTTTTATCAGATTATCGCCTCCCCAATCTCAATGGGTTGCAGGTGCTTGAGTTGCTCAAAGAATCTGGACAAGATATTCCATTCATTTTGATTACCGGTAGCCTGGGTGAAGAAGCCGCCGTTGAATGCATCAAGGCAGGCATGACGGATTATGTCTTGAAAGATCGTTTGTTTCGGTTGCCCACTATCTTAGAGCGTGCGCTTCAAGAGTTTGCCTTGCGTCGTCAGCAAAAGGTTGCGATCGCCCAAATCCAACAACAAGCTTGGCGCGAAACCATTGTTAACCGCATTGTGCAAGCCATGCGCGAGACCCTGGTGCTAGATGCGGTGTTGCAAACGACGGTCGATCAACTCCATGAAGCCCTGCAAGTTAGCCGTTGCAGCATTTTTCGACCCAGTGCTGATCCAGGCTCGCCCTCGAAAATTGCCTACCTCAGTGAGGCGACCGCAGATCGTGAAGCGCTGTTCGGTATTCAGTGTGATTTCTATACGGAATACCAAAATGTTTTAGTCCATGATCAGTCCGTCGTCATTCATGATGTGTGTCACCATGGTCTGTCTGACTCCATGCAGGCGATCGCGGCATCCTACGGTCTGCGTTCCGTAATTCTCATGCCCCTGACCTATCAGCAAGTGTATCTGGGCGGCATTTGTTTGCAGCAGTGCGATCGCCAGCGCACCTGGACTGAGGACGAAGTGGCCTTGATCAAAATAATTGGTGACCAGTGTGCGATCGCCATTCATCAAGCGCAATTGTATCAACAAGCCCAAACGGAACTGGCGGAGCGACAAAGAATTGAAGCCCAACTTCGCCATGATGCCTTCCATGATGCTTTGACCGGTTTGCCCAATCGAGCGTTATTGATCAACCGTATTGAACACGCGCTGCAACTGGCACAACGGCGATCGGTGCGAAATGTGGCAATGGAACCGTTTCAATTTGCGGTGCTTTTTCTCGATTTGGATCGCTTTAAGTTGGTGAACGATAGCCTCGGTCACGCTGCCGGGGATCAACTCCTCAAGATTGTGGCTCAACAGTTACAGTCTTGTCTCCGGTTGGGCGACACCGTTGCCCGTCTGGGGGGGGATGAATTTGTGATCTTGCTAGAAGACATTCATGCGGCTGCGGATGCGATCGAGGCAAGCCATCGTATCCATGAGGCACTCAAAATACCGATACGTCTAGACGGTCATGAAATCTTTATCACAGTCAGTATCGGCATTGCTTTCAACACTGCCCACTATACCGAACCGGATCAACTGTTACGCGATGTTGATATCGCCATGTATCGGGCTAAAAAGCGTAGTCGTGGCAGCTATGAGATCTTTGATGCATCCATGCATACCCATGCCCTCAAGCAGCTCCAATTAGAGAGTGATTTACAACGGGCGATCAAACGTCAAGAATTAAGTGTTTACTACCAGCCCATCATCACCTTAGACACGCAATGTATCGAAGGGTTTGAAGCCTTGGTTCGCTGGCAACATCCAGAGCAAGGACTTATTTCTCCTGGCGAATTTATTCCGATCGCCGAGGAGACGGGCTTGATTACGCTCATTGACTTCGGGGTGCTGCAAGAGGCTTGCCGCCAGCTATATTGCTGGCACCAAGAATTTCCTGGACTTCCGTCTCTAAAAATGAGTGTGAACTTGTCCGGCAAGCAATTTTCCCAAGGCGGCTTAATTGCTCAGATTGATCAGGTGCTGAACGACTCTGGTATCCATGGATCTCAGTTAAAAGTAGAAATAACTGAAAGTGTACTGATCGAAAACGCTGAGGCGGCAGCGGTTATTTTGAAGCAATTGCGTGCAAGGCAGATTCAGATCTGCCTGGATGATTTTGGCACGGGGTATTCCTCCCTGAGCTATCTGCAACGCTTCCCGATCGATATTTTGAAGATTGACCGATCCTTCATTATGTCCCTCGAAACAAATTTAGAAAAAGCGGAAATTGTGAAGGCGATCGTGAACCTGGCGCAGAATCTAGGGTTGAATGTGGTTGCCGAAGGCTTAGAAACACCTCAACAGCTCTCCTATTTGCAATCCATCAAATGTCAGGCAGGGCAGGGATATCACTTTGCGCCCCCTTTAGATTCTACTGCCGCCTCAAATTTTCTACGAATGCAATAAATTTTTGGTAAAGCTCACCGCCTTCATTTAGCAACAGAAAAAAACAACGCTAAGGCTGAAAGCCTTATGCCGCGATAGTTACAGCCGCTATTTTTGGCACTTTTGCAATAGGTTGAATGGCTGCAACCTTTAACTGGTCTAGCTTTCAGCCAATTAAAGTAATATTTTCTACAGGAACTGTCACTCACCTTCTATCTATTTGATGGCGGTCAATTGCTGATTCACCTCGTCAAGGTTCAACTCATTTGGTCAAAGTCTCCCGGAGTTATTGGAGTAAACGCACGAAACGGAAAAAATCGTACGCTAAGCCTGAATCCACCTCTCCGTCTAGCTTTCAGCCTCTTATCCGACCCAAGACATTTCTGGCAAGCTGTTTTTACCCACCTAAACTGCGCTTTTTAGCCAAGTAAGCAAAGAACACTCGCCGCCCTACACCGGCTATTTCACAAACCTCAGCAGCCGTCTTCCCTGAGTTTTCATACAATATCTTCGCATTCTCCAACTTCTTAACATGGGGGGGGTAGCTTCAGAATTCGGAAAATAAAGCACGCGGGGCTTGAGTAGCATTGGAACCAAAAAACGAGTTAAGGATTTTGAATTACTCAAAGCCATCTTCTGAAGAGGGTTCACGCAAAGAACGAAGTTCTTCACGCTGAACTGATTCAGATAAGGCAAACGAATACCGTCTCAGCATATTGATGTGCTTGTATCCTAATGGCGAAAGTCGAGCCAGATCCTGTGGGGGTTGCGCCGAGATACGTGCAATTTTTGATCATATCGCTTGAAACGTAGCCTAGATAGGCGATTCAGCCTTTTCGCTTCTAGTTGTGATCACTGAAAGCCTTGTCTAGTAGAGGTTTGGACTACCAATGCTTTGTCGTTGCGGGATACCTACCCTAGACTGGGCTTCTTGCATCTTCTGGGCAGCACCATGTATTTTAACCTCTCTCTTCATCTCCTCGTATTTTGCTGGACTTAATCCAAACTTTTCATCAGGATTTTCAAACGTTTGATAAAGTTGATTGAAATCCTGTATTTTAATCGGATCATTTCCAGCCTGAACAGCGCCACGCCACATATCCATTTGACCTGGTGTAACTGCTACAGATACTTGATTTCGTCCATCCTTCTTTGAGTGATAAGCTGCGTCGTCGGCCGCTTTAACCCATTCCTCACTAGATTTACCTGCCCCTGGTTTCATGCTTGCGACTCCCAAACTGGCGGTTACCTTAGCGGTACCCATATCGGTCGGAACCTCAAGATCTCCAATAGCAGCCCTAATTTTTTCCGCGACCTGCCAAGACCCTGATGCATTGGTGTTAGGAAGTATGATGGTAAATTCGTCACCACCCGATCGATAAGCTTCATCGCCTGGGCGTTGTAATGTGTCTTTAATAGCACCTCCTATAGCTGCCAAACATTTGTCAGCCCCCTGGTGCCCATATTTTTCATTCAGTTTTTTCAAATGATCTAAATCAACCACAACTATGCCCACTGTCTGGTTCTCTCTTCCTGCAATCCTCCATTGTTCATCGATCGCTTTTATGCAAGCACCTTGGTTAGAAAGCCCAGTTAGTTCATCTACAGTTGCCTGTTTCTTGAAGTATTCAAGCTGCGCTCTCAATGATTCAATCTCTGCCGCCTGCTTCTGTGCCTCAGATATTAAAGCTTGATTTTCCCCTCTTAAAGCTTTATTTTCCCCCCTCAAGGTATTGTTTTCACTCTCCAATCGCGCAACAGCCGCAGGGCGAGTTTTAGAGATTTCAACAAAGCTCTGATCTGCAACGTCTATTGTGGGGGCCGTTAGGTCATGAATGAGTTTCTTGGTTTCTTCCATCACTCCCTACCTCCGATCGCCCGATCGTCTCCGCGCAGTAGACTTAGATGCTTTGAAAGTCTATCAATAAATATTTCAGAGACCACATCAGGGTAACGAGTTCTGATTTGTTTTCCTTGCTCAATTGCTTGCTCAAACAAAGAGAGTAGATGGGAAGATGCATTGGCAGCAATAGCAACGCCATCATTGGTGCTGACATAATCTTTGATGTCCAGTAGCGTATTCTGTAACGCTTCACACTGTGTATTAAGCCGCGTGATTTCTTGCTCTCTCTTCTTTACTTCTTGCTCTCTCCTCTTCACCTCTTGATCCCCTTCGGTAATCTCAAGCTGTAACTCGTTGATACTCAATTCTTTCATGGCAATTTGCCATTCTATATCTATTAGATCTGGAGTATTCAAATCAGTATTTGGATCATTCACCATAGTTTTGCTCCTAAGTGTTTATTAGCGTCCTCGATCGACTTTCACTCCAACCAACTCAGGTTGAGTTCTGGCTACCAGCATCTCTTTCAACTGAGCAATGTCATTTTTCATTTGAACCTCATGCTCATGGCTCATTGTCACACTACCGTGGCTATAGTCAGAAGGTGCTTTACACATCCGGTCTTCCGAATAGATAGTCTTGAGGTTGCAACCCATACTCATCACCTTTGGCATTAGGTTGTCAGGATCGCCCTTGCTCCTCAAAGCTTGATACCACTCTCTTAATTCTCCAACTGAAGGGGTGTAAGGCTCCGGGATTGGAAGTTCAACTGGGTTGGGCTGGGTTAGGGGGGGAGTTCTATGTCTAACTGTACTGGGTCTAAATGTACTGGCTCCAAGGGTGCCTGGGCAAGTCCATCATTTTTCAAACGTTTGAAAAAATTATCCTGTGACTGGGATGCTGGTTTCTCTGGCTCGGATAACTGGGTTAATCCTGCTTGATTTAACTGGGCTGGCTGAATTCGTTCACCAAGAACGACGCTAATATCTTCATGGTCAGCGGGTAAGATACCAGGCTCAACACACCCCTTATAACGAAACTGTGCTGACACAACTTGCACCAAATTCTCATACTCTTGAGCTATAAACGCATCTAGTTTTGGTTGATTCTCCTTGGGGGTCTCTAGTCCTTCCATCCATTGCCCGATCGCTTCTCGTCGGCGATCGGCATCAAGCTGGTCTGGCAGGTGATCACAGTAGTCATTTAGCCGATCGACCATGCGTACCTTGTCAAGCGACAGGGATGAGTTCGGTTCCATCCCTGGCGAACACGTAGGGGTCTCGGCTAAAACTTGCTGGACTATAGCAATAGTCTCAGCATGGCTTGGTACATGAGTCTGGTCTTTAGGAGCCAATGCCACGACATTCGCTGGGTCAATTTTGAGGGTAGCGATCGTTGATTGGCGACTTAATGAAGCCTCTATCTCAGTCCAGTTGCCTCGCTTCAGGAGTCCTGCACCCTTCAACTGCATCTCAATTTCAGGCTTGAGTCCCCCCAGCGTCCGTCGCTCCCCATCAATCTCAACGGCAACCCTAGCTGCTAGCTTCTCATAGCCTAAATAGATTTTGGTGTTCTCGCCCGTCCAAGGAATATCAGCGCATTCATGTTTTCCAATCTCTCTTACCTGGAACTGTAGTTCCCCAGCCGACACTTTTACATAATCTGAGGGGGGTGTTGTAATTTCAGCCTGAATTACAACGTCTTTATGAAAGCGCATTGAGCGGGAATCAAAACAGCCAAATTGCCTCTCTGCGTCTCCATCCAATACATAGACACTCGTTTTGCCAAAATTATAACTTTCAGGGGTTTCATCTTTGGCGAATCTTACAACCCTTAGTCCATTTACATCTTGACCAGCTTTGTTGGTTTCATATTGTAAAGCGTCGGGGTTTTTCTGGGTTTGTAGTTCTTCAATCTCCCCATAGAGACGCTTAATTGTCCCGCCTTGGGCTGCAATGTCCTGAATTCGCTCTCGCAAGTCGTAGTCTTTGGCAGGTAAACCCTCCTCTAACAATTCGGCGTTAGTGGGGGGATTGAGCTGCTTCTTTTTCAGTTTTTCTAACTGCTTCTCTAGTCCTTGGCGTTTCGAGGGATCGGATTCTGCCGCAAGTTTTTGAGTGACACTGCTAACTTTGTTACCCATATTCATTCGCTCCACCAGCGTCTCGTGGTGGGGGCAAATCTCATGGAACAAGTCGTTTTTACACTCATCCGTTGTGTACCGAATCTCCAATATTAGAGATTGCAGCACCATGCTTGAGTTTGCGACTAACGAAATGGGATTGGTCGCGGTGATTCCCCAAGCTCTCCAAGCAGCTTGACTATGGGACTCCTGCTCAGTATCCCAAGCATGTTTCACCTTCTTCCGCTTCAGGATTTGCGGCGGTTTGTGTTCGGGGGCATTGGCTTTGATGAACTCTGCCCCCGCGATCGGAAACTTACCAGGTTTGAGTGCCGAGTCCTCTTGCCCGACCCCTTCTACCATTTGCTTTGTATCCGGTTTTCCTGTCGCTGACGCAGTTGCAATTGGTAGATGATACGGTGATGGCGGTGGACAGTGTTCGCGTAGCGGTGCGTTAGCACTAGCCTATGCAGCGGCGCTGGTGTCCTACAATTTTGCCAAGGCAAGCGGGCAAGGAGCGGGACTGGATGCGGTGGCGGATGAGAGGGGCAAGCGGTTTGCGCGGAAGTCTTGGAAGCAGGCGCAAGGTGCAACGGTGTAGAAAATAGCTGGATGATTTGACCTCTGAGGTAAATTTTTGAAGCTCAGAGTTTGGAAGTTGGAGCAATTTGCTTGACCTGCCGGGTTCTGGGCTTTATTTTTGGAGCAAAAAGGTTGGGTTGTCATGGTCAGGGGGCGAGGCTTTGGGCAAAAAGGCTGAAGGTTCGAGTTCAGAAGTTGGAAGGTGAGGGTTGGAGGGCGATCGATTCTGTTTAAAAGCCAAAGTTTTGTATGTAGAGGCTGACATTCCAGGGTTTAAAGGTGAAGGATGGAGATCTAAGTGGGAACACTGACTCTTAGATTCTGCTTTGCCTGGTCTTAACGCCTGTCTCCGAGAAAATTACTATGAGTGCTTTTGAAACTTACATTCGAGATTTGCAGGAAATTAGGGCAACCGGAGCAGCCGTTAAGGAGACTTCCTATTATGGGGCGTTAGAGAAGCTGTTGAACGAGTTGGGTAAGACGCTGAAGCCGAAGGTGCGCTGTGTGATGCAGTTGAAGAATATCGGCGGGGCGGGAATGCCGGACGGGGGTTTGTTTACTGCTAGTCAGGTTCAGAAAAAGACAGGGGACACGCCAGCGAATCCTACGAACCCGGAGCGGGGTGTGATTGAGATTAAGGGAACCGGGGATGATGCCTGGGTGATTGCTCAAACTCAGCAGGTTTCTAAATATTGGAATCAGTATCGTCAGGTGTTGGTGACGAACTATCGAGATTTTGTGCTGATTGGGCAGGATGGAAACGGACAGCCTGTAACGTTAGAAACCTATCGATTAGCAAAAGATGAGGCAGAGTTTTGGCAGAAGGCAAAGAACCCTAAACAATTTGCCGAGGAGCAAGAAGAACAAGTCACTGAATATCTAAAGCGGGTGATGCTTCAGTCTGCCAGTATCGCCAGCCCGCAAGATCTTGCGTGGTTTCTGGCTTCTTATGCGAAGGATGCGAAGGCACGAATTGAGAAAACGGATTTGCCTGCATTAGAGACGCTGCGAAAGGCGTTAGAAGAGGCGTTAGGAATTGCGTTTACGGGAGATAAGAAAGACCCGAAGAAGGGAGAGCGATTTTTTAAGTCTACGCTGATTCAAACGCTGTTTTATGGGATTTTCTCGGCGTGGGTGTTGTGGCACAAGCAGCAGGAATCAGGAAAGTTTGACTGGCGGGTGGCGGGTTATTATCTGCACGTTCCGATGATTAAAGCGTTGTTTGAGAAGGTGGCAACTCCTACTCATGTTCGCAAGCTGGATTTAGAAGAGGTGTTGAATTGGACGGGGGAGGCGTTAAATCGAGTCGATCGCGCCTCATTCTTTTCTAAGTTTGATGAGGGGCAAGCGGTTCAATATTTCTATGAGCCATTTTTGGAGGCGTTTGATCCGACGTTGCGTAAGGAGTTGGGTGTTTGGTATACGCCACCGGAGATTGTGCAATATATGGTGGCGCGGGTAGACACCGTATTGCGCGAAGAGTTGCAGATCGAAGATGGGTTAGCTGACCCGAATGTTTATATTCTTGACCCTTGCTGTGGAACGGGGGCGTTTTTGGTAGAAGTGTTGCGACGGATTGAAGCCAATTTGCAGGATAAGGGGCTGGGGGCGTTGGTCGGTTCGCAACTGAAGGAAGCCGCGATGAAGCGGGTGTTTGGGTTTGAGATTTTGACGGCTCCGTTTGTGGTGGCGCATTTGCAGTTGGGGCTGGTGTTGCAAAATTTGGGTGTGCCGTTGAGTGGTGAAGATGAACGGGTGGGGGTGTATTTGACGAATGCGCTGACTGGATGGAAACCACTCGACCCAGAGAAAGAAAAGTTTGTGCAGTTGCAACTGGCAGGACTGCCGGAATTGCAAGAAGAACGGGACGCGGCGGAAAAAATCAAGCGATCGAAGAAGATCTTAGTCGTGTTGGGTAATCCGCCTTACAACAGTTTTGCAGGGATGGCAGTAGACGAAGAGCGCGACTTGTCAAATGTCTACCGTATGACTAAGAAAGCTCCTAAGCCTCAAGGTCAGGGATTGAATGATCTCTACACGCGGTTCTTTCGGATGGCAGAACGGCAAATTGTAGAGGAGACGGGTAAAGGAGTTGTCTGCTTTGTCTCGAACTATTCTTATCTAGATGGGCTGTCGTTTACGGGAATGCGTGAACGATATCTAGAAGTGTTTGATGATATTTGGATTGACTGTTTGAATGGCGATAAGTTTGCAACTGGAAAAGTCACGCCCACGGGAGAACCTGACCCAAGCATTTTTTCAACGGAATGGAATCGAGAAGGGATTCAAGTTGGGACGGCGATCGGGTTGTTTGTGAAGCGGGAGGTCGCCCCCTCATCCCCCAGCCCCTTCTCCCACCGGGGGGAGGTCGCCCCCTCATCCCCCAGCCCCTTCTCCCACCGGGGGGAGAAGGGGAGTAGGACTGTGGAGGGAAATAAGGGGGTGGAGCGGTGGGAGATTCCTAGGGAACTGGAAGTGAAGATGATTGAGGTGGCGCGGCAGTTTCGGAAGGAGCCGACGCCGAGTGAAGCGATTTTATGGCAAGCCCTGAGAAGACAGCAGGTGGATGGGCGGAAGTTTCGTCGTCAGCAGCCGATTGGGCGATTTGTCGTTGATTTCTTTTGTGCTTCAGAACGGTTGATCGTGGAAGTTGATGGTGGTGTTCATGAGTCGCAAAAAGATCTGGATAAACAGCGTCAAGAACTTTTGGAGTCTTTAGGCTTACGCTTCGTACGGGTTAGTAGTGAGCAAGTTAAAAGTAAGCTTGCAGAGGTATTAGCTTTAATTGGTGCGGTGTGGAGTCACCCTCATCCCCTAGCCCCTTCTCCCATTATGGGAGAAGGGGAACCGGACAGTGTTTCTCTTACCCCCTCTCCCCTCGTGGGAGAGGGGGCAGGGGGAGAGGGGGAAATGCCGCAAGAAAAACACATTAAATTCCGCGATCTCTGGGGCATAACCAAATGGCAACAGCTTGTCGAGTCTCAAGACCAAGAGGGCAAGAACTTGTATGAAGAAGTGAAGCCCTCGATCGCCCTCGGTCTACCCCTCAAGCCCACAAAGTTTGAAGAAGCTTATCCTACATATCCAAAAATAACCGAGTTATTTCCCACATCCTTTCCAGGTGTGAAAACAAGTAGAGATAACTTTGTGATTGATATAGACATAGATCGCTTGTCTCATCGAATTCAACAGTATCTCGATCCTGCTGTCAGTCACGATCATGTACGCAAAGTTTTCCCCGATGCAATGTCTGGTGCTGGAGGATTTGCTGCCGAGGCAATTCGGCTCCATCTTCAAAGTAAAGGATTTACAGCCAATAAAATTACTCGTTATTGTTATCGACCTTTTGACATTCGCTGGCTGTATTGGGAATCAGAACAAAGACTTTTAGATAGAAGTCGCCCTGAATATCTTCCTCACATATTTTCTGGAAATCTGTGGATAGAAGCGCGGCAAAAGCAGCCAATGGAACGTTTTGATCGAGGATATGTGACAAGTGTATTAGCAGATAACTTTGGCAATGGACTATCCAATTTCTTTCCTTTACTACTGGCTAATACTCAAATAAAGCAGATTTCTTTACTTGGAGATAACGAAGACGATAACAGAGCAACTATTGAAAACCTGAGTCTCCAATCTAAAGCTTATATTAGTAAGTTAAAGACTACTGCTTCTGATTTTTTTCACCATACGATTGCGGTTCTTCATTGTCCTGCATACCGTACAGAAAATGCAGGAGCCTTACGGCAAGACTGGGCACGCATTCCCCTACCCGATCGCCGCGAAACTCTAATCGCCTCCGCAAATCTCGGTCGCCAAATCGCCGCACTCCTCGATCCAGAAACTCCCGTTCCCGGTGTCACCTCTGGTAAACTTCGTCCTGAATTGAAAACCATTGCCGTTGTCTCCCGCGTTGGCACTGGCAACCTTGACCCAAACACCGACTTTGCCCTCACCGCAGGCTGGGGTCACGCAGGGCAAAACAACGTCACCATGCCCGGAAGAGGAAAGGTAGTCGATCGACCCTACACACCCGAAGAACAAACCACCCTCACCCCAAACCCCTCTCCCGCCCTGGGAGAGGGGCTTTTAGGAGCAGCAACGCATGATATTTACCTCAACGACATTGCCTATTGGAAAAACATTCCCGATCGCGTGTGGAGTTATACGATCGGCGGCTATCAGGTGATCAAAAAATGGTTGAGCTATCGAGAGCAGGATTTATTGGGGCGATCGCTCAAACAAGAAGAAGTCATGGAAGTGACCCAAATGGCACGACGCATTGCAGCCATTCTGTTGCTAGAACCTGAATTAGATGCAAATTACGAAGTCGTGAAGCAGTCAATCTATCAATGGTTAAAGGAGAATACGCATGAGTAGTTCAATCATCACGCAGATTGTCGAGCAGGTGAATGACTTACCCGACGACCTTCACCAGTCAACCTGCGATCGCGGAGTTCCGACCTTTGATCGTGGGATGTTGGGTTGCGGCTGACTGGCAAACCGCAAGGTTCTTAAGATGATTGCTGCGAACCATACCGCTGAGTTCGGATCTATAGATTTCTATAGGTTTTTAGAAGCGGTCTGCTTGATTTGATAAGCCATAAATCCTGACGCACTCAAGAACCCGATCGCTAATACGACTCCAGTAAAATTAAAAGCGTTCCTCCTCCACAACTGATGTTTAGGAGTCTGGGACTGGGCAACTTTTTGATGATGGGTTTGCATAGTACAATAGAACCATATTTCTGATTAAAAATAACGCTACCAAACACAAGAATAGCTACTTCGCCAATTACAAATGCGGGGCAATCTGTAATCTACCTCTAAAAAAGTGTCTTTGTGATGACATTTATCTTAAAATAAAGTTTAATGTGTGTATATTGGATCTTAGATGTTATTTTTATACTAAAATATTAATATGGCTAACCTAAATGTTGTTGATGATGCTGCTTTTGAAGACGGTGGTAGTCCTACTAAGAAAGGAGCGGCTGCAAGTTCAAAAAGGACATCCTTATATATAGAACCATCGATGTCTACAGAGCTTGAAATGCAAGTTCGACAAGACAAACACAATACAAATAGCTGGATAAATAATTTACTCCAAGTATTATTGACTTCTGAGGGTGGGCGAAACCTGCGTTCATTCGCTCGTGAAGAAGATAGAACATTTTTAGAACTCCTCCGAGATCTAACTAATCTCTTGGATAAAAAGGTTCCCTTGAATCGGATTTCAAAATTGGCAGATAAGTCTCAACGCAATATTATACAAATGATGATTTATTTGATGCTTTTGGGACTAAAGCAATATGAATCCGGCACAGTTGAGCCTCTTATTGATGAAGAGAAGAGCTAAGGAGCCTGGGGGTTGTGATGTCACGGCAAATTGACCCGAAATGCTTAGCTTGTTCAAAACTCCCTGTAGAAATCGCTAAAGATCTACATGGAGAAGCTGGAGATGGCTGCTGGGCTGCTCAACGCTGCCATATAAGACGATCGCACTATCGTAACCGAAGTGATCGTAATGAATCCCGTAAGCTCACTCGCAGACTTCAGCCTACTTCATCAGCGGAACCCGTTATGAGGCTCGCCGTTGCTGTTCAATCTCCAGCTAGCGTGATCCTGATACTTTATAGTGAACAGCCAGATAACTTTAAGAACGATACACCTATCCATGCGATCGGTGCTGAGCTACGAGTCGGGAAAGAGAAGCTGGCGGAAATGGAGACGATCGTCTGCGTGGGGATGCGGGGAGATAAAGTGACGGCATTGCTGCCCAAGATTCTAGAGACATTCACCCAGCAGTTTGCTCAAAGATTTAATGATGGGAAATCGTTTCAAAGATTTTCTATCCAGGTGCATCGGCATATTCGGGACTGTCCAGAAGTTTACCAATAGCGATATGTCAGTTCAGTTGCAGCTTGAGATTGATCTTTGGGGGGAGTTGGAAGATGCAACAGCTAAGCCTCAATCAGCAAGCCTCAGTCAGCTTTGTCGGTTGCTTGACCAGGCGATCGCGGATCTGCCAGAGCAGCAGCAATTGCAAGTCGCTGGGAGTGCCATTGCCCAAATTGCCCAGATTCACTCGTTAAGGGCTGGCAACTTTCTGGATGAGAATGATCCGGTGGCTGGTTGTTTACCAATGGTAGATCAAGCCACGATCGCGGTATGGGTGCGTCAGTCAATGACTGTTAACTTAGATGCTTTTGTGGAAAAGCCGACTTCTAAGCGGCAACGAAAACCTAATCCCACTGATTCTGTCGTATCTGAAGTTGACCCTACGGCGTTGTTGGCTCTGGCAGACCAATTAGAAGCAGAGCGATCGGCGCAGCAAGACCCTAGAAAGATGTTGGAGGATCTGGCGGGGGTTGAGGATGTGGGAAGGTGGCAACAGGCTATTGCATCTTATTTAGATAAGGTGGAGTCTCGTGTCTGCCTTGTGGATCTGCAAAAAGCTTTGGAAATGCCGATGGTTGAAGTTTGGTTGGGGTTGCTGTTGGGAGGTTTCAGTCTCAAACAAGAGGGGGAATTTTATGATCCAGGAGATGTTTGGATAATTCCTGCAAGTCTCGCACAGTTCCAGTGTTGTTGATAGAGGGGCTGGCGATCGACTAGGTTGGCTGACTCAAAGTAGAGCGCCATTTCAGAAGCGAGACCTTTCTTCGATCGCCTGTCGCAGTTCGTCTGATCGCATAGCTCTGACAGGGAACCGTGCTTGTGACCCGTAGGGCTAATTCACCATAGCTTCTATGTACCGATGAGCCAGGAAATGTGAAAAATGGTTAAGGTGGTTCTTTGAGCAAACTGAAAGATGACGAAAGGGGCGATCGTTCCCATGACAAAGTTAAGATTAAATCCATATGAGGGATCTAAACGCCTTGACCTTCACGGGATGAGAGATAACAATGACAAGACTGCTGATTCAAACTGAAAGCATTTCTCTGACACTTCAAGTTGGAATGCCCAATCAGCAAAACTTTCACAATCTAAACTCTGAAATCCAAAATGGTATTAGGATTTCGCGTATTCTTGGAAGTAGGTCAGTTGGTGAGGTCGATCGATGTCTCTAACCGCACAGCAGTTGGCAGACCTGATGCCAGATGCCACACAAGTCGAAAGTAACGAGCCAGAAATGGAAAGTTCTCTGCACTATGCCCAGCTTGCACTTCTGGTTTCGTGTCTGGAGTGGCTGTGGCGCGATCGCCATGACTTTTTCATTGGCGCAAATCTCACGATCTACTTCAGCCGTCAACAGCTTAAGAATCGCGATTTTAGAGGGCCAGATTTCTTCTTGGTGAAGCAGACTCAGAAGCATCCGCGTAAATCCTGGGTGGTTTGGGAGGAAGATGGCAAATACCCTGATTTGATTATTGAGTTGCTATCTGACTCAACGGCAGAAACAGACAGAACGCTAAAAAAGATGCTCTATCAGGAGCGGTTTCATACCCATGAATACTTCTGGTTTTCGCCGGATACGTTGGAGTTTGCCGGTTTCCGGTTAATGGGGCAACAGTATCAGCCGATCGCACCCAATGAAACAGGTTGGCTATGGTGTGAAGGGCTGGAACTCTATTTGGGGCTTCAGGATGGGCAGTTGCGCTACTTCAACGCCGAGGGGCAACTGATTCCGACCCCAGCAGAGGAGGCGAAGCTGGCTCAACATCGAGCCATGCGGTTAGCAGAGCAGTTGAAAGCGCTCGGCATTGAACCAGACGCTTGAAGCAGAGAGCGTAGCTCCCAAACGATTAAGAGTGAACCGGACGAGTCTTCGGCGAACCTACCAAGCCATCCGGTTCGGGTTTATTTTCGGAGGTCGTTGCCTTCCTCACCGGAGCAGACTGGACTCCCTGGTGTACGCCTGATCGAATCCCTTCGACCAGTTCCGACAAGGTGGGAGTACTCAAGCAAAACCGCAAACCACCCGAAAACCGAGATTGTTGTTCCGATCAACAGGAGCGTTGTAGTTACGATTACAAGACCGACAGTTAGCAGGATTGTTGTTCCACGAACCGCCACGCAGCAGCTATGTGATCTGCCCCAGTTCAGCCCACCCGTACAAACAGATGTGCGAACCCTTTTCTTGTATCACATTTGAGGTCACAGTTTGAATTCTTCTTTGAACTGCTGTGATGATCAAGCTATCTTTAAGTCGAAAAAATTTTATCGCGCAGAGCGCGAAGGGGGGAAAGAAGGGTAAAAGAAAACAGAGCAAAGAGCAAAAGGGAAAGAGGGCAAAGGGCAAGGAAGTCCTCAAGCAAAACCGCAAACCACCCGAAAACCGAGATTGAAGTCCCGATCAACAGGAGCGTCGAAGTCACGATAACAAGACCGACAGTAAGCAGGATTGATGTACCACGAACCGCCACGCAGCAGCCTTTTGTCACTATCTCCACCTATGATCCAAGCACTACCATCGATCGGCGCACCCTCATAATTTCCATGCCCGTAATCGGCACACCATTCCCATACATTGCCATGCATATCATACAAACCAAAGGCATTGGGGGGGAAACTACCGACCGCTTCGGTTTTCTCTCGATAAACTCCCTTGGTGCCTGAACCATAAGTATAGTTACCGTTATAGTTCGCCAAATCAGTGGCGATCGTCTCTCCACAATAAAAGGGCGTTGTGGTTCCAGCCCGACAGGCATATTCCCATTCCGCTTCACTCGGCAACCGATAGTTCTTTCCCGCTTTTTGGGAGAGGCGATCGCAAAACTCCACCGCTTCATCCCAGGAAACTTTCTCAACTGGGCGATCGGCTCCTTTGAAGTGAGAAGGATCAGGGTTTAGATCAATCTTCACTTTAGGCAAGTCAGTTGCTACTACGCTCCATTGAGCTTGAGTCACTGCATACTTCCCCATCAAAAAGGATGGAATACTAACCTTGTGTCGAGGCAACTCTATCGCAAACCACTTTTGATAATCTTCTTTGCTAAATTGCTGAGTTAAATACTGCGTTTCCGCTTCTGTTTGACCCATCGTAAATTTCCCATCGGCGATCGATACCATCTCCAGCGTTACACCACCCAGGGCTTCAGCAAAATAATCTGCCTGCCCTCGCTGATAGGTAATGGTGCAGTCTTTTTCAATTCTAGGCACTTGAAAATTAAATGCTTTCGACTCCAAGGCAGCGATCGATTTCTCAATCCGAGTCACATCCTCATACCTCAGCATCAGAGACCGCTGAAGTTGATTCAAGGACTGACGGGCTGATGATGGGAGCAGATAATGAGAGACGAGTGCTGCTCTAATCCCCTGTTCATAGCGTTTCAGCCTGCCCCGATAATCCTCATCGGCTGCCTCAATAATTGGTTGCTTAATTGCTTCCACCTCTTCGTCTGTTAGCTGCAATTCCTGGCAAATCGTTTGAAGTTCAGCTTCTGTTTTAGGATCAAACGGGTATTCCCCTGCCTCAATCAGCCCAATCAGCATCGCCTCGTAATCATCCCGTGCTTTTAGAATCGGCTCCATTTCTTCCGCTAAGATTTGGGTCGCCTCTGCTTCCGACAGTCCCAAATCCTTCCGCAACCGCTCTAGCCGAATTGTTTCTAGTGCCGATAACTTGCGATCACCCAAAAACTCCCGCACACGATCGCGATATTGTTTGACTTTGGTATCTGTCTCCAGAGCTTTGTCGATGTCTAACTGAATCGCCACACGAGTTTCCTGGGGAAGCGGTTGCTCAGGAGCCGTGATGTTAGCCCTTGAACTCGTCGTCAGGGTTGGCTTTGTTTTGAGAATTGGCTTGAGATGCTCTGGAATCTCAGTGTGCTGAATCGCATTAACCACCTCAGCTTTTCGGACTGCTTCAGTTGTGACCGATCGCATCTTAGAACTGCCCGAAATCTCTAGCTGAATCGCATTTTTCCCAAACTCAAACGCTTCTTCGATCGAACGTTCATACCCCACGGCTCGATAAAATCCCTTGGAGAAGGCGATCGCGGCATCATCCCGGATTGCTTGACTCATACCAATCACATAATCGATGTGGTTGACTATGGCATTCGCTTGCTCCTCTGAATAGCAAGCATTCAGCAGCACACAGCCCACATTACTGGAAAATAGCCGGAACATCTCAGACAGAGCTTCTGCCCGCACCCACTGCTCACCGCCATCATTGCCCTCAAATACCAATCCTTGCTGTCCGCTGCCGTGTCCACAAAAATGCACAATCTGCGGTCGATGGTCAAATAACAACTCTTGCAACTGCCCGACTTTCACAGCCAGAGCATCTTCTACCTCAAATGCTTGCCTGTTCTGGGATTTCTTAATCACTTCTTTTAAATCTCGAATTTCGCGATCGAGGTTGAGGTCTTTGCGGGGATTGGATGCCAGGATCAGGATTTTCATAACAGGTGGGGGCAATAGTAATCAGAAGAGTTTTATCTCTATGGTCTATTAAAGGCAATATTTGGACTCTCATCAATATAGACTGGAGACAAAGATTCTTCCAGCGGCTAGCTAGGCGTTTATTAGAGCTTCATCTTCGGGAGCATCTCAGTTTTGTGGAGGATACGCCAAAACCCCCTCATCCCCCAGCCCCTTCTCCCCTTTTGGGAGAAGGGGAGCAAGATCCAAGTCCCTCTCCCCACCTGGGAGAGGGATTTAGGCTTCGATGTGAGCGCTCAGCCGAACGGTGAGGGTTGCAAAAGGGGTGTATCCCAGTTTTGCAACCGCCCGATCCACCCTCACCCTAAATCCCTCTCCCTAGGGAGAGGGACTTTGAATTCCGGCTCCCTTCTCCCTAGGGAGAAGGGTTGGGGATGTAGCTTGCTTCCCGAAGGGTGGGCGGCTCGGAGATCTGCAAAAGTGAGATGCTCCTTTCATCTTCATTGCAGGCGATCGCGCTGCCACTCAGGCTAAAGATAAGCGATCGTACCTCTCCCAAATGCCCGATAAAGGTTTGCAGCAGAGTGCCTCTTTCAATATCCTACGGCTTCATCGTAAAATCCGCACTGGCAGAGGCTAATGTTGTCTGATCTGGACTAATAGCTTTACATCAGACCCATCCTGCATAATCCTGGAGCCTATGTTTAGGATTGGATGACAGGATGAGTATCGTCTTCATGGGTTGCCTATTCCTTTTGTCCCTGCAAGCCACTCAAGTTGCGGCTGGCGACATCGGCGCTGAGTCCCCACAGCAGGAGGGTCAGGTAGTCAGATGTGGGTCTGGCTCCGAAGGTCTCGCCTTTCTCGATATACAGCGTGTTTAAGCCAGCCAGAGTCAGACCCGTGAGTAAGACCAGATAGAGCAGCGGACGCACGAACCAAAAGGTGGCTTCGGCGCGCACCTGATCCGAGAGTCCCGACACGGCTACCAGGAATTGCTCCAGGTGTTCGATCGGAGTGAGCGCTGCTGGTTTTTCAGTCTCGGTGATGGCATTACGGGCGCTTTGATCAAGATTGATTGCTGCGCCTCTGAGTGCCACTATCATTGCATCGGAATCCGCATCAGAATTGTCTGCTGCGCCCCTGCGCCCCTCCATACTGATGCCCAGAATTCCAGTCAGGGTTGTTGTTGCCTCATCATCTTTACCCTGGGCGATTAAAACCCGTGCATCCTGGATTTGCTGGATTTGATCGAGGGTTTCTGGCTCAACCGATTCGCTGCGTTTTTGTTTTTCGTAAAGCTGATCTTCAATGGCGCGGAGTTGCTTGAGCAGCCTGAGCAGACTCTGGATCAGTGTCACCTGGGTATCGGCGGCTTCGAGTTGCTGGCGGTAGACGAGTTTCCGGGTGTCTCGCAGCATGGGGAGGAGGATCTTCCGATCGGCGGGATGGGCTTCTCTAATATCGGCTTCCAGTTGATAAACCTTTTTGCGTGCCTGGACTTGGGGGCCGCCCTGGTCTTGCATATATTTGAACAGCCTGCCCAAAATAACGCCCACCAGCAGGACAAGCAGGGGCAAGAACGGGCCCGATCGGACGCTCAGGTTGATCGGTAGGATCAGGCGGTTACTCTGGTTTGCCTGGGTGAGATAAATTGCCCCAACATACTGTTCGGGGGGCATGGCAGAGCGCCCCAAGGTCAGGGGGACGCTGGTAATGGTTTGAGCGGGGAGGGCGATTTCTCCGGGTGGGATGGAGAGGGCGCTACTGGGTAAGGGATAGTAGGTCAGCGCGCCCTGAACGGAAACGGCTGAGTTGAGAATTTTAGTCGGCACCGAAGCTGGGTTGTCAAATTTAAGCTCTAGCTGGTCAAGTCGAGTGCTGGCAGGCAAGAAGAGGTTTGCCAGCAGACAATCGACGACCCAATTACAATTGACGACCCGCAACTGAATTTGGTCTGTGCCCTTTAAAGGCACGATGGGTAGCTGCTGATTGATGGCAGTTTCAGCCTGGGAAACCGCTGGCTTTTCAGGCTGGGCTGGCTGTTGTGGAGCAGTTTGGGCAATGGCTCCACCTTTGCCTTGCCAGTGTCATCTTCTAACACCAAGCCTTGCTCGGTACCATGCCCACAAAAGTGGATGATACTGGGTTTGATGTCCAGGATGTAGCGGCGCAGATCAGCTTGGCGCTTAGCTATTCGCCATTCCACTATGAAGCGATCTCGGTTCAGCGATCGCTGCAAGGCTTCCTGCAAATCCCGAATTTCAGGCAGAAGATCCAGGTTGTCCGTGCCTTTAGGATTGGAGACCAGAACCAGGATTTTTTTCATGGAATAGCTGGCATGAGGGAGATCGGCTCTGCTGATGAATTAAGATTACTCGTAACTACTCAGGCTTAAATTTTAATGATGTTTTAGACAAAGACCGAAGATAAAAGCTAAAGTCTGAGTTATTCTTCCATTCTCCTACCTAAGTTCCTTGAGCAAGTCCCCCAAACAGCCAGCCATT
>Ga0209181_10004597_pt1 | contig 20390 bp, 15 predicted proteins | sample MAT05_FD_187208 | JGI IMG/M metagenome (GOLD analysis project Ga0209181, IMG submission 187208) | Freshwater microbial communities from Lake Fryxell liftoff mats and glacier meltwater in Antarctica - MAT-05 (SPAdes) (version 2) | ecosystem: Environmental > Aquatic > Freshwater > Ice > Liftoff... | reverse complement strand
GGAAGGCGGGTTTATGCATAAATTGGTATGCAGCCCCCACGTACTGGTCATTACACGATGGAGTTGTTACTGAAAAAATCGTGTCTGACCCCATTTATCATTTATCCTTTCTGCGAAGTCAGTTGCTCACAGTTTCACGGAGGCGTCGTTCAATAGCAGGGTGATAGCGAACAGGCATACGGCTGACACAGTCTAAGTCGTCTCCGTCAAATCGTGACAAAGCAATGATCACAGACTGGGCAGTCCCTTCGTCCTTAACCGTACTCAGCATTTCGCGGAGCGTTCGCCATACGAAGAATCGGTGATGTCGATTGCCCAATTCGATCAATGCACTTACTAGGTCAGCCCTTGGTTGTGGGCGTGTGCAAATCGAGAACAATAATTCAGAGCGCTTGGCGACCGCATCCGTGTAAGAGAACGGCCATACTTCCGTGCGGAAGAAATCGGACCACGATCGTACCAGTGTGCCAAATCGAGACGCATCCGCGTCATCGAGCAATGTGAAAGCGCAAGGATCAGCTTCCATAAAAAACTTGTCAACTAAGTCGTCATCGTCAGCATAAATCTCAAGCAGATCCAAAACTCGCATTGCCTGCCCTTTGCTCGCGCCAGCGCATGCGAATTTGAACCCATTGATCTCGTTGATTTCGCTTTGAAGCGCATTTTGTTCGCGAATTGCAGCAAAGATGCTTTTAAGCGTAGACACGTCTTGATATCTGTCGGCGGGGCGGGAACGAGTGCAACGATCCACCATAGCGCGATACTTTGACGGGATACTTTCCAAATCTAGAGTAGGTGAGCCCAGAACACCACCGACCAACTTGTAGAGAATATGTCCGAGTTGGAAAATATCGGCGCGATGGTCAACGGTAACATTGCCCGCTGCTTGTTCCGGTGCCATGCAGCCGGGTGTTCCAAGGGGATATCCGCTTCGCGTGAGTCTTTCATCGGTCGCAAGTGCGTCAGTAGCGACGTTGAAGTCGATCAAGGCAATATCACTCGGCGAGTTGATCAGTATGTTCTTCAGTTTTAGATCGCGGTGCGTTGTTCCTCCGCTATGTGCGTGCTCAACCGCGTCAAGGACGCTCGCGAAAATGCGTTCGAGATCGCAATCGTAGCCCGCGTAGGATCGGTCCGTGTTGTTAAGCCATGCGTGGAGATCGTTTTTGTATAGAGGCGTAACCACGTACTGTGGAGCGCCCACAAAATTCTGGTCAACGACCTTTATGATGTTTGGGTGATCTAGACGGCCAAGGATTCGGGCCTCGCGCACGAAGCGCATTTGGGTTTCCGCGTTTGCATCGCGCTTGAGAAACTTTATCGCGACTGGTCGTTGGTCTCTATTGCGAATCGCCGCGTGGACAGTGAAGCATTCGGTTTCGGCGAGTATGTGGGTAAGTGCGTACTCCATGCGCCTACTCCCAACTCAACGCCCCACCCGTCTGATACTCAGTCACCCGCGTCTCGAAGAAATTCTTCTCTTTCTTGAGATCCATGACTTCCGACATCCACGGGAACGGGTTCTCGGCTTTGTCGAACAGCGGGTCGATGCCGATTTGTTGGCAGCGGCGGTTGGCGATGAAGCGTAGATATTCCTTGAACTGGCTGGCGTTGAGGCCGAGCACGCCGCGTGGCATGGTGTCTTCGGCGTAGGCGTATTCGAGTTCGACGCCGCGCTTGAAGAGGACGCGAATTTCTTCTTTGAAGGCCTCGGTCCAGAGGTGTGGATTTTCCATTTTGATGGTGTTGACGAGGTCGATGCCGAAGTTGCAGTGCATCGATTCGTCGCGCAGGATGTATTGATACTGCTCGGCGGCACCGGTCATTTTGTTCTGGCGGCCCATCGAGAGGATCTGCACGAAGCCGACGTAGAAGAAGAGGCCTTCCATGATGCAGCTGAATACGATCAGGCTCTTGAGCAGGTCCTGATCGGCTTGCGGCGTGCCGGTTTTGAAGTGCGGGTCGGTCAGCGTATTAATGAACGGGATTAAGAAATCATCCTTGTCGCGAATGCACTTGACCTCGTGATACGCGTTGAAAATCTCGCTCTCGTCGAGGCCGAGCGATTGCACGATGTATTGATAGGCGTGGGTGTGGATCGCCTCTTCAAACGCCTGACGCAACAGGTACTGGCGGCACTCGGGCGCGGTGATGTGGCGATAGGTGCCGAGCACGATGTTGTTGGCGGCGAGGCTGTCGGCGGTGACGAAGAAGCCAAGGTTCCGCTTAATGATCAGGCGCTCGTCATCGGTCAGGCCGTCGGCGCGCTTCCACAGCTCAATGTCCCTCTGCATGTTGATCTCTTGCGGCATCCAGTGGTTGGCGCAACCGGCAAGATATTTGTCCCACGCCCAGGTGTATTTGAACGGGACGAGTTGGTTGACGTCGGCACCGCCGTTGATGACGCGCTTATCTTCGGCGCGCACACGGCTGGCCTTGGCGACCTCGGCGGGCGGCTCGGTGACAGTTTCTGGTTGCTCGTTCATTTGAGCGCGGTAGCCGCTCAATTGGGCTAGTTGGGCCGATTGGGGGGCGATGGGCGCTACAGCGGGTTTAGCGGGTGTAACCGCGGGCGCAACAACATCATCATCAAAATTTAGCATTTAAATTACCTCTATGCCTTTCGATCCTCGCGAGATAGCGCGGATCGTTTCGTTATTTATAGGTGGCACTCACACAAAGAAACTGCCGGACACTATTGCACTGATTCCAGTTTGGAATACAAGTACGAAGGAGAAATATCGATACCGCCGCGTTCCCACGAAAGCGTTGCCAACCCTTCATCGAGTGTTAGCTCGGCGAAGGTGATCGGGTCACGCAGCGGCTCTAAATCTTCCCCCCAAAGATCGTCGGAAAAATCAACAATACCCGCGCGACCGTCGGTGAATTGAAGCCACATCTGATAGTCGCCCATATGGCGGGCGACGCTCAGCTGCGGGTTCGCGTCACGTAGTTCACGCAATTCGGTCATGTTTTGCAATTGTTCATTTCTCTACTGGATTTTTCACAGGGTACTGATTGACGAAACCTGAATATCGCTACGAAATATTGCTGAAACAATCGTCGGATAAAACTATAAAAAACAATCAACACACTCTGAAAAACCGCCGAAAAACTTCGCCATTTCTGGCTCCATTGCTGGAAAAAAAGCTCTCGGCGGATAGATCGCGCGGGTGGGTACCTGCGGTGGCGAAATACAAATACTTACGTCGCTGAAGAAGCTGATTCAGTCACCGAATCCAAACCGGTCTAGCGAGGCTAGGCAGCGGCTGGAGGCGGTGGTACCGGAAAGCCGTTCAGGATCGCGTTATTTCGACAATCTTTTTGGGTGACATAGCCTTGCGACGACGCACCAATCACGTTGCCGTTCGACGCGATACGACGCCAGCGAAATTTGCCAGCCTTGTCTTGGTAGAACTCCCACTTATGCTCTTTAGTTGCCACAGGATCACCTCCCTTCCTTAAGGTACACACACTCGGCCTTCGGTTTGTTGTTAACGTAGGGCTTGAGGATGTGCAAATCGCGGTGGCGTTGCTCGCGCGAGCCGAGCTATTCCACCGCACTTACAGCCAACGCCACTCCCCCTTCGCTCGGGGGGCGATTCGACCGTTACCGGCGTGAATCACATGAGTCGCATTTGCTGCGATCAGGGTTCTGTGAGTGTTGCGTGTTGTGTCGACACGCTGACAGAGCCCTCATCGCAACCCCCGAAAATTACTCCGGGGTTTGTTTCTGAATTACAGCGGCGGAATGCGCAGCTTCTGGCCTGGATAGATCTTGTCGGGATGCGACAACATCGGCTTGTTCGCTTCGAAGATCACCATGTACTTGTTGGCGTCGCCGTAAGCGGCCTTGGCAATTTTCGACAGGTTGTCGCCGGAGACGACGTCGTGATAAGTAGCTTCTGGCTCAGACAAGTCGACCGACATGTTGTCGTTGACGTTGGTTACGCCCGAGACGTTGCCGCAACACAGGAGCGCCTTCTCTTTGGTGGCCTGATCGGCGGCGACGCCGAACATGCTGACCGTGGAGGAGGCTGCGTCAAACGTCACGACGAGACCGGTGATGTCCAGGCCCTGCGCTTCGATGTAGGCCTGAATGGCGTCGCCCGCTGCGCGGTTGGTGGCGTCGAGCTTTTCTTTAGCGGCGGCGTCGTCCGATGCTGCGGCCGCTTCAGCGGCGGCTTCTGCTTCTTTGTGTCCGAACAATTTCTGGCCGGCGTCTTTAACAAAACTGAAAAAACCCATTTTGGTCTCCTAGGTGTGATGTGATTACTGAGAATGCATCAGCGGTTGCTGATGTGCTCCGTAACGTCCATTATTGCGCGGTTGGCTGCTACGATTTTTCTGATTGTGTGACGTGATCTGTTGGCCACTATTGGCAGGCTTCGCAATCAGGGCTGTTGATCGAGCAAAACTTCATATCGGTCGCTGGCAGATCGGCTTCGACGGCTGGATTGACTTTCGCCGCCGGTGCCAGAGCTGGCGCCGCGAACACGGGTGAGGCCGTCGATGTCGCCGCTTTCACCGCATGTGCGCCGCCGGACGAAGAAACGGCATTCAATTCGCCACCTTTACCAGTGGACTTCTCCGCACTGGTGGCGCCCAACGTGCGCAGGTAGTACGTCGTTTTTAGGCCACGCTTCCACGCCAGCTTGTAAGTCTCGTCGAGCCGTTTGCCCGAGGCGCCTGCCATGTAAATGTTCAACGATTGCGCCTGATCGATCCATTTCTGACGACGCGATGCGGCCTCAACCAGCCACGACACATCCATCTCAAACGCTGTGGCGTAGTTAGCTTTCAAATCATCGGGGATGCGGTCGATTTTGGCGAGCGCACCGTCGAAATATTTGAGGTCGGAAATCATCACTTCGTCCCACAAACCGCGCGCTTTCAAATCGTCCACGAGGTGCTCGTTGATGACGGTGAATTCGCCGGAGAGGTTCGATTTGACGAACAGGTTTTCGTAGTTCGGTTCGATGCAAGCCGACACGCCGATGATGTTCGAAATCGTTGCCGTTGGTGCGATGGCAACGCAGTTGGAGTTACGCATGCCGTGGGCTTTGATGCGACCTTTGAGCGCATCCCAGTCCATGCTGATCGACTGATCCACTTCCACATAACCGCCGCGCTCTTCGGCCAGCAGTTTGAGCGAATCAAACGGCAGGATGCCACGATCCCATAGCGAGCCTTTGAATGTGCTGTAACGACCGCGTTCTTCAGCGAGCTCGGTTGACGCCCAGTAGGCGTAATAGCAAACCGCCTCCATCGAGCGATCAGCAAACTCCATCGCGTCCTCTGAGGCGTACGGCATGCGCATCATGTGCAGCGCATCCTGAAAACCCATGATGCCGAGGCCCACGGGGCGATGCTTCAGGTTCGACGTGCGCGCTTTTTTCACCGCGTAGTAGTTAATGTCGATCACGTTGTCGAGCATCCGCATCGCGGTTCGGATGGTTTTTTGCAGCTTGGTGTGATCGAGCACGTAGCCGCCCGGGCCGCCATCGGCGACTGCCTTCGCTTCAACCATGTGATTGACGAGGTTCACGGAGCCCAGATTGCACACCGCGATCTCGGTGTCACTCGTGTTGAGCGTTATCTCGGTGCAGAGATTCGACGAATGCACGACGCCGACGTGCTGCTGCGGCGAGCGGATGTTGCAAGGATCTTTAAAGGTGATCCAAGGGTGCCCGGTTTCGAACAGCATGGTCAGCATCTTGCGCCACAGCGTGGTCGCCTGCAACGTCTTGAACAGCTTGATCTCGCCGCGTGCAGCTTTGGCTTCGTATTCGTTGTAGCGCTTCTCGAACGCCTTGCCGAACAGATCATGCAGATCAGGCGTATCGACCGGCGAGAACAGCGTCCATGTGCCGTTCTCCATCACGCGCTTCATGAACAAGTCCGGAATCCAGTTCGCCGTGTTCATGTCATGCGTTCGACGACGATCATCGCCCGTGTTCTTGCGCAGTTCGAGGAATTCCTCGACGTCCAGATGCCACGATTCAAGGTACGTGCAAACCGCGCCCTTGCGCTTGCCGCCCTGATTCACCGCTACGGCCGTGTCGTTGACGACTTTGAGGAATGGCACCACGCCTTGTGATTCGCCGTTGGTGCCCTTGATGTGCGAACCCATGGCGCGAACGGGCGTCCAGTCGTTGCCGAGACCCCCCGCGAATTTCGAGAGCAGCGCGTTTTCTTTGATGGCTTCGTAGATGCCATCGAGATCGTCGGCAACGGTCGTCAAATAGCACGAGGACAGTTGCGAACGGTGTGTAGCCGAGTTGAACAGCGTTGGCGTGCTCGACATGAAGTCAAAACTCGACAGGAGTTGATAGAACTCAACAGCGCGCGCTTCGCGATCCGCCTCGTTCAGGGCCAGCCCCATGGCGACGCGCATGAAGAACGCTTGTGGCAACTCGAAGCGACGCTCTGCGCCTGCCGCATTGCTCTCGCGATCAATCAGGAAGTAGCGGTCATACAGCGTTTGCAAACCGAGGAAGCCAAATTTGAAGTCGCGCCTGTGATCAAGCGCTGCACCGAGCTTGACGAGGTCGTAGCTGGCGAGCTCCGGGTTCAACAGGCCGATCTTGATGCCGTGCTTGATGAATTTCGGGAAGTATTCGCCGTACCTGGTCGCCATGTCGGCTTGCGAGGCTTCTTCGCCGAGGATTTCATGGCGGATCGAATCGAGCAGCAAGCGCGCAGTGACGAAGCTGTAGGCCGGATCCTTTTCGATGTACTGCCGAGCGGCGAGCACGACACACTTGCGCACTTCTTTCGCCGACACGCCGTCGTACAAATCCTTAAGCGTTGCCTTCAAAATCACGTCAGCATCAGCCGCGCCATGCAGGCCATCGCACGAGGAAATGATGAGTTCGCGCAGACGCAGCAGGTCAAGCGGCTTCCGTACGCCGTCTTCTACGACGTGCAGGATTGATTCCTGGTCGGCATCTTTGGCTTTGACTTGAGCCGCACGCTCCTGGGTGCGCTTTTCGCGATAGAGCACATAGGCGCGCGCGACTTCATGCTCACCCGAGCGCATCAGCGCGAGTTCGACCTGATCCTGAATTTCTTCAATGTGAATCGCGCCGCCTTCGGGCTTGACGCGCATTAGCGCACCCATCACGGCGTCGGTCAATTGTTGCGTCAGCTCGCGAGCGCGGGCCGAAGCGGCGCTCTGATTTCCGTGCGCAGCCAGATAGGCTTTGGTCATCGCCACCGTGATCTTGGACGGCTCAAAGCCGACCACCGAGCCGTTGCGTCGAATCACTTTGTAGAGCGTTGCGCGACCCGATTCAGGGGTGGTGGCTGAACCGCCGACAACTAAACCAAGCACGGCAGGATTCAAAATGGGGCCACCGGTCTGGGCGGATACGGACTCAAGCATGTATGCATCTCCAAAAAACTGTTCTAACTATTCTGTGTATCTGTGCTGGCTGCGACGGTGCGTGGTCGCGGGCTATTGGCGCAATTGCAGCGCACGGTCAAAACGGCTGGCCATCGGTTCCATCGTGGTGCGCTCCCCCATGTTGGCGATCCCCGCAAGGTCTCCCAACCCTATGTTTTTCCTTGTGCGACGCATATGGCGTGTCTAACGCCTTTTCCACATCCGTCACGCTTGTTACAGCTTTCTCTCAATCCCGTTCGCATCGCTAATCTGTGCATCACGCCAACAGCGCGATGCATGGAAATGGGCAACACAAATAAATAAATTGAGGGAAGGTGTGAAGGATACGACCAACAATATCTTGTGGTCAAGCGACTTCTGAACCACAACATGTTGGGGTTGTTGCAGCAATTTCACGCTTTAATCCCGGGCGGGTTGGCGCACGCCTTATGTAATAAGGCTCCGGCGCGGGGTCGACAAAATCACCCACAGCTTTTCACCACTTTTGCCTGAGTTTTCCACAGACTTATTCCTTTTTATTATGGGTGCACGCGGCGAAAAAGTTGTTGCCCCGCGACAACGACTGCACTTTCGCCGGGTTTCAAACGCACGCTGAATCTTCCCGTGAGGCTGCCAAACGCGGGCAGCACGAGACCGTGAGCGTGTTGCCAAAAGCACGGCAAAGCGATGCCCTCCCGCGCCGTTTGCACGCGCAAAGCAGGGTGTAAATGCCCCGCTAACTCGAAGCCAGTGCCGCGCGCGGCGTCAGGTTCGTGGCAGCATTGAAACGGACCCAGTGCATACGGTTCAGCCACCGCGTTGAGGCCCCATTCGACGGGCGTTTCACCCGCGTGGCGATCATGATTGCCGCGCACAAGCACCATTTCAACGTCGCTGTGCCGTGCTCGGAAGGTTCTGAAATGGTGGTCGAGCGCTGTTGTGTAACTGGTTTTAGCGTGTACCAAATCACCCAGAATGACGAAGCGGGACGCCTTGTGTGAAATTAACAATTGTGAAAGGCGATCCAGATCAAAACTGGAGTGGCCGCTGGGCACGGGGACGCCAGCGGCGCGAAAGCTGGCAGCTTTGCCCAAATGCACATCGGCGACGAACAAGGTTCGATCTCGCGGCCAGAACAGGGCGTGTTCTGACAGGCACTTGAGCTGCTCGCCGTGAGTTTCGATCAGCACGCGGCGAGTGCCTTTCGCAATAACGGCAAAAATTTCGCGGGCGCAGTTCGCAGCACCTGAATGGTGGGCGTCTGGTGCCACTCTGCGCACCGGTGCAGCGCTTCCGCGATGTCGATTGTCAACGACGCCGTTAGAGCGACACCGACCTCCAGATGCAATGCGCGTACCTCAAATATTTCGTGCGTGCGATGAGCTTTGGCATCGACCCGTCCGACCAGCTCGCCGCGCACCAGAATCGGTAGCGTGAAATAGCCAAATTTGCGCTTTGCTTCCGGCGTATAGCACTCAATGCGATAGTCGAAATTGAACATTCGGAGCACCCGTTCGCGATCCCAAACCAGCGGATCGAAAGGCGAAAGCAGCGTGCAAGCGGCCGGATGCAGCTTGTTGCGTTGCGCTGCTTTCAATAAAGCCGCATGGTCGGGATGCACATACGCGGGCCATGGCCAGTCGGCGACTTGTATGCGCAGCAACGCTCCGGTTTCAACCAAAGCGTCTGGGTGCGGTCGCGCTGCCTTTCCGGCATGACGAAAGTAGTCTCCAATCCAGCGCGCGGGGGCGAGCCCCATCGCCTTGACTGCTGCCAGTGTCCACGCGACATCAACTGCTTCGCGGCTCGGCACTTCGTCGTCGTCAAGAGCATGGAGCGGCAACACCCGCTCGCGCACGTCGTAAACGCGGTGAAAATTCTCGCGTCGTTTGACCATAATTTCGCCAGCGGTAAACAGCGTTTCCAGCCGCAACTTGTCAGGCTTCCAGTCCCACCAACCGTTGCCCTTACGACCATCCGCATGGTCAAAATCTGCGGCGCGCACGGGGCCGTACTCGCGCACATGCTCAACGAGTTCGAGATGCCCCAGCGGATCGTTCGCCAGCCTCAACGCACTGCGCCCGGAGCCCGCCGCTTCCAGATGCAGCATCTGCCGACGGTACTGCGAATAGTCCTCTATCGGCAGAAAACAGGCGGCGTGTGACCAGTACTCAAACAACGCGCCTTCGGTTAACAATTCATCGAGCCAACGCGGCGAATACTCGCCCAACCGGCTCCACAACACCAGATACGGGCTGCGCGCCACGATATGAATGGTGTCGATCTGGAGCACATTCATGCTGCGGATCGTTGCCAGCACGTCGGACTTCTTCGCGCGTCGCGTGGGCGGTGTCAGCAGCCCCATGGCGGCGAGCTGCAGCGCGCGGGCCTGGGCGAGCGTGAGGTGCGCTTCTGACGCGTTTGCGTGGACAGCCTTAACCGGCATAGGATTGTTTCAACAAGGCGGCTTCATACAAAATAGACGACTACATCACATTTTGCCCGTCTGCCACCTATGTCTATCAAGTCCGACCACTGGATTCGCCGTATGGCCGAATCGACTCAAATGATTGAGCCTTTTGAGCCCGGTCAGGTGCGCTTCGTCGATGGGCAGAAAATCGTGTCCTACGGCACGTCGAGCTATGGCTACGACATTCGTTGCGCCAACGAATTCAAGATATTTACCAACATCAACTCGACGATTGTTGATCCAAAGGCGTTCGATGAAAAGTCCTTCGTGGATTTCAAGGGCGATGTCTGCATCATTCCGCCGAACTCGTTTGCGCTCGCTCGAACCGTGGAGTATTTCCGTATACCGCGCAGTGTGTTGACGATTTGCGTGGGTAAAAGCACCTATGCGCGCTGCGGCATCATCGTTAACGTGACGCCGTTTGAGCCGGAGTGGGAAGGCTACGTCACCCTCGAGTTCTCGAACACCACACCACTACCCGCAAAAATTTACGCGGGCGAGGGCTGCGCACAGGTGCTGTTCTTTGAAAGCGATGAAGTGTGTGGCACATCGTACAAGGATCGCGGTGGCAAGTATCAGGGCCAGAGCGGCGTGACCTTGCCGAGGGCTTAGTAGCACTATCGGCGCTAAAGCGGCGTCATGCCAACATTGGCGAGTTGCATCTTCCACCATGCCTGAATCGCGTGTGCTTCGAGCGGTTTTGACAGGTAGAACCCCTGAATTTCTTCGCATCCAATATCGCGCAGGATCGACAGTTGCAACGGTGTTTCCACACCTTCGGCAATGACGCGCATGTCCAGGCTGTGCGCGATAGCGACAATGGCCTGCACGATGCCGCGACTGGGTTTGTCGTCAATATGCTTAATGAAGCTCTGATCAATTTTGATGGTGTGAAACGGCAGCCGCGTCAAATAGGACAGGCTTGAGTAACCGGTGCCGAAATCGTCCAGCGTCAGTGTGACCCCCATCTTGCCCAGCGTGTCGAGCGTGTCCATCACGCTTTGCGGATTGCCGACGAGCATGGACTCAGTGATTTCCAGATCGAGGTACGGTGGCGGGATACCCGTGCTCTGGATGATTTGATCGACGGATTTAAGCCAGTTCGAATCTTCCAGCTGTTTCGCCGATACGTTGACCGAAATGCGCGGATGAATGTCCTGTTCCTGCCAGACTTTGAATTGCTGACAGGCCATTTCGAGCGCGCGATAGCCCAGCACGTGGATGATGCCGCTTTCTTCTGCGACCGTAATGAAGTCGCCCGGCTGGATTAACCCGCGCGTGTGGTGACGCCAGCGCAGCAGTGCTTCCAGTCCTGTCGGTGATCCCGTCGTGGCATCCACCTGCGGCTGAAACATCAGGAAAAATTCGTTGTCCGCAATACCGCGCCGCATGTCGGTTTCGTACTGCGTTCGCTGCGCCTGCTGGCGACTCGATCCGCCTGAAAAATGCTCGATCCGGTTGCGACCAGCCTGCTTGGCGGCGTACATCGCGGTGTCCGCGTTCTTGAGCAGTGTACTGGCGTCGGCCCCGTCGTGCGGAAACATCGCGACGCCAATTGAGGCGGGCATGTTCAGGCGGTTGTTGCCGACGTCAAACGGCTTGACCAGCGCTTCCAGAATACCCTCGGCAACCAGGAGCGCGACGTGTTCGGCGTGCTGCGCGTCCAGCCGCGTAATCAAAACCACGAACTCGTCGCCGCCAAAGCGCGCCACCATATCGTCCTGCCGAATCGCGTCTTTCAGCCGCGCCGCAGCGAGTCGCAGCACAATGTCGCCGGCCTCATGGCCAAGGCTGTCGTTAAACGTTTTGAAAAAGTCCAGATCAACAAACAACACGGCCACGCGGCTCTTGTCAGCGACGGCGGATTTGATGGCATCTTCCAGTTTGGTGCGGAACAGCAGCCGATTCGGCAGGCCGGTCAGCGGATCGGTCTGGGCGATTTGCACGGCGCGCACGGTGGCCGAGTGCAACTCTTTCGTGCGCTCACGCACGCGTACTTCCAGCGAGCGCTGATAGTTCGTAATCTGGGCGCGGCTGGCCGAAAGCTGATGCGCCATCTCATTAAATGCACGAGCCAGTTCGCCCGCCGGGCCACGCGAGCGGATCGGCACTTCGACCTGAAAGTCACCCTGCGACAATGAGCGCGCTGCTTCCGTGAGCGCATGCAGCGTGTGTCGGGTGCGCCGCGAGTTCACCCAGCCGATGATCGCCACGATGATCACAGCGGCCAGCAGGACTAAGCCGTCCAGCGTCGTGAAGCGATCAAGAAAAGTGGCGAAAGTGGACAAGCTGGCGGGCCGACTAGTGCGCTACAACCGGGATTTTTCCGATCCGCGACTGCCATTCGCGCGGCCCGGTTTCATGCACGCTGGTGCCCAGCGAATCAACCGCTACGGTCACCGGCATATCGGCGACGTCGAATTCGTAAATCGCCTCCATGCCCAGATCCGCGAATCCGAGCACTTTCGCGCTCTTGATCGCCTTCGACACCAGATACGCCGCGCCACCCACGGCCATCAGATACGCCGCCTTATGGTTCTTGATCGCCTCAATGCCCGTTGGGCCCCGCTCGGCCTTGCCAATCATGGCGATGAGGCCGGTTTGCGCGAGCATCATCTCGGTGAACTTGTCCATGCGCGTGGCGGTGGTCGGCCCCGCCGGGCCAACGACTTCGTCGCGCACCGGATCAACCGGGCCAACGTAGTAAATGACGCGATTGGTGAAATCGACCGGCAGCTTTTCGCCCCTGGCGAGCATGTCGCTGATGCGCTTGTGCGCGGCATCACGCCCGGTCAGCATCTTGCCGTTAAGCAGGAGCGTTTGGCCCGGCTTCCAGCTGGCAACTTCTTCTTTGGTCAGCGTATTCAGATCAACGCGTTTGCTGAGCTTCACGTCCGGTGCCCAGTGAACGTCGGGCCAGATGTCAAGCGACGGCGGCTCACACAACGTCGGCCCGGAGCCGTCAAGCACGAAGTGCGCATGGCGCGTTGCGGCGCAGTTTGGAATCATCGCCACCGGCTTGCCCGCCGCATGCGTCGGATACATCGCGATCTTGATGTCTAGCACGGTCGACAAACCGCCAAGACCCTGCGCGCCGATGCCCAGCGCATTGACCTTTTCGTAGAGCTCGATGCGCAATTCTTCGGTCTTGTCTTGCGGGCCGCGTTTCAGAAGCTCATACATATTGATCGGCTCCATCAAGACTTCTTTGGCCATCATCATGGCCTTCTCGGCGGTGCCGCCGATACCGATGCCGAGCATGCCGGGTGGGCACCAGCCCGCACCCATCGTCGGCACGGTTTTGAGCACCCAGTCGACGAGGGAATCGCTCGGATTCATCATCACGAACTTGCTCTTGTTTTCGCTGCCGCCACCCTTGGCCGCAACGTTCACGTCAACGGTGTTGCCGGTTACCAGCTCCATGTGAACCACGGCCGGCGTGTTGTCGTTGGTGTTCTTCCGGGCAAATAGCGGATCGGCCACGATGGAGCCGCGCAGCTTGTTGTCTGGATCGTTGTAGGCGCGAGCGACGCCTACGTTGACTGCGTCGGTCACTGAGCCCGGAAAGTCGCTGAAGCGCACGTCCATGCCGATTTTCAGGAACACGTTGACGATGCCGGTGTCCTGACAAATCGGGCGATGACCCATCGCGCACATCTTTGAGTTGGTCAGAATTTGCGCGATGGCGTCCTTCGCGGCGGGCGAGGCTTCGGCCTCATAGGCGCGCGCCAGGTGCTCAATGTAATCCTGCGGGTGGTAGAAGCTGATGAACTGCAGTGCTGCCGCGATGGACTCGACGAAGTCGTCGTAAGTGATGGTGGTGGTCATGGATCAGGTATTCGACTCGCTAATCGTTGTTGGAGCGGCCATCTTATTTTTGGTGCCGTGATCGGCGTGGGACATCATCCGGTCGGTTGCGGCGATGGCCATCGCGGACAACAGAAATACTACGTGAATAGTCGTCTGCGCGATCAGAGTTTTTTCAGTGTACGACTCGGCATTGATAAACGTCTTCAGCAAATGGATCGACGAGATGCCGATGATGGCTGTCGCCAGTTTGACTTTCAACACCGACGCGTTGACGTGCGACAGCCACTCTGGCTGGTCGGGATGGCTCTCAAGGTTCATGCGCGAGACAAAGGTTTCGTAACCGCCGATGATCACCATGATGAGCAGGTTCGAAATCATCACGACGTCAATCAGACCGAGCACCAGCAGCATGATGAGCGTTTCGGTCAGCTTGGTCGGCACGACGGGACACACTTGCGGCGGTATTTTGGCCGCCATCTGCGCAACATCGCAGGGCTGAACCGAAGACGCGATGAGCTGCACTGCCTGCGTCGAACCAAACGCCGCCTCGATTAAATGGGTGAGTTCAACCCAAAAGTGAAAGACGTAAACGCACTGAGCGACGATCAGGCCGATGTAGAGCGGCAATTGCAGCCAGCGCGAAGCGAAAATCGCAAATGGCAGGGGGCGCATTTTTTTGATAGGCGCGGCTGCGCTACCCGTGGATTTCATACGGTAAGCAAACTTTGGAACGGGCACAGTCGGAAGGTGGTGGCTTTTAGCGATCTTGAAGCTGCAACGCTTCTTTCTGCGTTGAGGCCAGTTTAGCATCGGTACGTTTCAAAAAGCGGTAGCGAGGACCGTTTTATGACGCACTTTTGCGCGGTCAGCTTTCTTGCGAAAGCGCCGCTGTATTGGGGAAGGATCGTTATTTAATTAGAAGTCGACTTAAGTAATAAATCGCAGCTGGCCCACGATCAGCCGTAATCCTGACCTAAAGCTGAATCTGCAAAAGTCGTCAGTCTGGTGTCAATCAATGCGGCTAACGTTGTCAGTTAAAGAGGAGGTGTCACTTGACTTGTCTTGAGTGATACATTGATTTTTCGTTAAGGAGGAAACCCATGTCTGCACCATCGTCCGCGATTCAATCCGTATTGGTCGAGAATCGCGTGTTCCCGCCGCCCGCCGCGTTCACCGCGCAGGCCAATGTGAAGCCTGCCGATGTCGCGGCCATGCTCGCCAAAGCCGCGACCGATCACGCGGGTTTCTGGGGCGATCTGGCTAATGAACATCTGATCTGGGCAAAACCCTTTACCCAGTCGCTGGACGACAGCAACGCGCCTTTTTTCAAATGGTTCGCCGACGGCGAGTTGAACGCTTCGTACAACTGCCTCGACCGCCACCTCAGCACGCCAACCGAGGACAAAGTCGCCATCATTTTCGAAGCGGATGACGGCAAAGTCACCGAGATCACCTACGGCGATCTGTATTCCCGCGTGTGCCGCTTTGCCAGCGGACTGAAACTGCTCGGCTACAAAAAGGGCGACCGCTCGATCATCTATATGCCGATGTCGATTGAAGCGGTCATCGCGATGCAGGCGTGCGCGCGCCTCGGCATTACGCACTCCGTGGTGTTCGGCGGTTTCTCGGCCAAGAGTTTGCAGGAGCGCATCGTAGACGTTGGCGCAACGCTCGTGATCGCCGCAGATGAGCAGATGCGTGGCGGCAAAGCGCTGCCACTGAAACCCGCTGTTGACGAAGCGTTCGCGCTCGGTGGATGTGACGCGGTGCGCCACGTCGTTGTCTATAAACGTACCGGCGGCAATGTCCCGTATTTTCCTCGCGACATCGATTGGGCCAAGGTCGAAGGCGGTTCGTCCGACGAATGTGCTCCGGTGATGGTGGACGCCGAGCATCCGTTGTTTGTGCTCTACACCTCGGGTTCCACCGGCAAACCGAAGGGTGTCCAGCACTCTACGGGCGGCTATTTGCTGCACGCAATGCTCACCATGAAATGGGTGTTCGACATCAAGCCGACCGATGTGTTCTGGTGTACTGCTGACATCGGCTGGGTGACCGGGCACACCTACGTTGCATACGGTCCGCTTGCAGTGGGCGCGACACAAATAATCTTCGAAGGCTTGCCGACGTTCCCCAATGCGGGACGTTTCTGGAGCATGATCCAGAAGCACAAGTGCAGCATTTTCTACACGGCACCGACGGCGATTCGCTCGCTCATCAAGGCCGCCGCAACGGCACCGGAATTCGCGCCCGGTAAATACGATCTGTCCTCGTTGCGTTTGCTCGGATCAGTTGGCGAGCCTATCAATCCCGAGGCATGGATGTGGTACTACCGCAATATTGGCGGCGAGCGCTGCCCGATTGTTGACACCTTCTGGCAAACCGAAACGGGGGGGCACATGATCACGCCGCTGCCGGGTGTGACGCCGCTGGTGCCCGGCTCGTGCACCCAACCGCTGCCCGGAATAGAGGCTGCAATCGTGGATGAGGCTGGTGGCGACGTAGCGAACGGTCAGGGCGGAATTCTGGTGGTGAAAAAGCCGTGGCCATCGATGATTCGCACGATTTGGGGCGATCCGGATCGCTTCGTGAAATCGTATTTCCCGCCGGAACTCAAGGGCTACTACCTCGCGGGTGACGGCGCAGTGCGCGATGCCGTCACGGGCAATTTCCGCATTACCGGTCGGATCGACGACGTGCTCAACGTGTCCGGCCATCGACTCGGCACGATGGAGATTGAATCGGCGCTGGTGTCGAATCCGCTGGTGGCTGAAGCCGCGGTCGTTGGGCGTCCCGACGACACAACAGGCGAAGCAGTATCCGCATTTGTCGTGCTCAAAGGTCAGCGCCCGGTCGACGCAGCTGCCGCGCAAAAACTCGCGAAAGAGTTGCGCGATTGGGTTGGCAAGGAAATTGGTCCGATTGCCAAGCCGAAAGACATTCGCTTCGGCGACAACCTTCCGAAAACGCGCTCTGGAAAGATCATGCGCCGCTTGTTGCGCTCGATTGCCAAAGGCGACGAAATTACGCAGGACGTGTCGACGCTGGAAAACCCTGCGATTCTGGAGCAGTTGAAACAAAGCTTGTAGCCGCTTGTAACCCGGATGCTCGCATTCGGGTTACGGTTCTCGTGCACTCGTGCATACTTCGCCGGTTTTGAATTTCGCCGGAAGATATGGAAGCTTTTCTCGCTGTAGTACACAACATGGTGATGCTGGTTGGCATCCTCTACATGGCCCAGCTGTTGGTGGGCATATTCAACTGGCCCGCTCGCGAGAACAACGTGGTGTATCGCATGTTCCGCTTTCTGACGTCTCCGGTGACCCGGGCTGTGCGGGCGATTACGCCAGAAAAAATCGCTGACAAACATGTGCCGATCGTCGCGTTCGGGCTCCTGTTCTGGCTCTATCTCATGCTGATCGCGCTCAGGTTGTACGAGAAGCGCCCCGAGTTGTTTCAGTAGCACGCGGAGCATTGACCATGATGCAATGGCTTCGCGCCTGGTATTTGACGCAAATTGCGACCCTCGCGCTGCTGTTCAAGCAACGCGACGTGGCGCTCGCGTACTACAACAAAATTCTGGCCGAGCAGCCGGAAAACACGCTAACGATGTCGCGCATCGCTTTTTTGCATAACGAAGCCGGTGACCGCGCCCGTGCCATTGCTGACTTTGAGCGTGTGGTTGCGGTTAATCCGAAGGACGCGAATAGCTGGTTCAACCTGGGTTATTTGCGTCAGGAAGCGCTCGATCATACGGCGGCAATTGAAGCGTTTGAGCGCGCCGTGACGCTGAACGACGCGCATGACCGAGCCTGGTACGGCAAAGCGCTGTCGTTAATCGCACTGGGCCAACAGGCTGACGCGATTGCACCGTTGAAAAGGAACGTCACGCTGCAGCCGATGAGCCCGTTTGGGCACATGGAACTGGCACGCGTGTACTTCAAGCTGGGCGATCTTGAACGCTGTGAGAAGCGTATGCACCGTTTGAAAGGGTTTGACCCCAAGAACGCAGCGGTGCTAGAGGACGAAACGGGCATTCGCATCGGTATTGATCGCTGGTGGGTAAAGTAATCGCGGCGCCGGTCGACGGTGCGCTGGCTCCGAAGCTTACACGGAGCTTACGGGGGATTGCGGTGCAGCACTCAAAGTTTCCTCACATAGGGATGCACCCCTTTGACGAATCAGAAAAGTCAGATACGCTTCGTCAGCGTCTAGTCAGCTTGGATATATTTTGTCCATGTGCCCGGGGGGTGTTGACAGATACGCAATAACCGAGGAGGACACATGCAATTGACCGAAAGGCACAAGGAATACTGGAGCCGAAATCTCCGTATTACAGCCATTTTGTTGGCAATCTGGTTCGTGGTGACGTTTGTCGTGGGCTACTTTGCTCGCGATTTTTTCAGCTTTAATTTTTTTGGCTGGCCGTTCTCGTTCTGGATGGGGGCGCAAGGATCGCTCATCGTTTACGTGATCATCATCTGGTATTACGCACGCTATATGAACAATCTTGACCGCGAATACGGGGTTGAAGAAGGAGAAGAAGAATGAGCGCCGTCACCTCACAAAAAGCGTTTACCGCACAGCTGAAGAAGGTCTACACCTTCTACACCGGCGGCTTCCTGTTCTTCCTCGTAGTCCTCGCCATCCTCGAGCAGATGGGCATGCCGCGCGCGTGGATCGGCTACACCTTCCTGATCGCGACAGTACTCCTGTACGCAGGCATTGGCGTCATGAGCCGAACCTCCGATGCGTCGGAATATTACGTCGCGGGTCGACGAGTCCCCGCCGTGTTCAACGGCATGGCAACTGGCGCCGACTGGATGTCAGCCGCCTCGTTCATCGGCATGGCCGGAACACTCTATCTGCAAGGCTATTCTGGCCTCGCGTTCATCATGGGCTGGACCGGTGGTTATGTGCTGGTAGCGCTGTTCCTTGCGCCTTACTTGCGCAAATTCGGTCAGTTCACGATTCCCGACTTTTTGGGGGCACGGTACGGCGGAAATGCGGCGCGCTTTGTCGGCGTGCTCATCGCGATTCTCTGCTCGTTTGTGTATGTAGTTGCGCAGATCTACGGTGTGGGTTTGATCACTGCGCGGTTGAGCGGTTTGTCGTTTGAAGTGGGCGTGTTTGTCGGCCTTGCGGGCATTCTGGTCTGTTCGTTCCTGGGCGGTATGCGCGCAGTGACGTGGACACAGGTTGCGCAATACATCATCCTGATCGTGGCCTACCTGATCCCGGTCGTGTGGCTGTCGGTGAAACACACCAGCATCCCATTGCCACAACTGGTCTACGGTTCGGTGCTTGAAAAGGTCACCGCGCGCGAAGAACAATTGCTGAAAGATCCGAAAGAGCTTGAAGTTCGAAAGATGTTCGCGGACCGCGCGGCCGCTGCTGATGCCAAACTGAAAGCCCTGCCAGGCTCGTTTGACAGCGGCAAGGCGGACGTTCAGAAAGCGTTCGAAGATGCCAAGGCTGGCAATGTTCCCGGTGACCAGTTGGCCGCAGCACAAAAGGCGGTCGACACTTATCCGAAGGACGCCGCCGCCGCGAAGGCTGCATGGACCAAGGACGCGGCGGTAAAAGGCCGCGCCAACGCGCCGCTGCGACATGGCGAGGCATTCCCTGCCGCTAACGAAAAAGCGCGCGACATCACGCGGAAGAACTTCCTCGCGTTGATCTTCTGTCTGATGGTAGGTACGGCTGCATTGCCGCACATCCTGATGCGCTACTACACCACGCCTAGCGTGAAAGCCGCGCGCGATTCGGTGTTCTGGTCGCTGTTCTTCATCTTCCTGTTGTACTTCACGGCACCTGCGCTCGCAGTGCTTGTCAAGTTCGACATTTACACCTTGTTGGTGGGCACCGAATTCACGAAGCTACCGGCTTGGGTGAACTCCTGGCAACGCGTCGATCCGAGTTTGCTCTCGATTGTTGACGTGAACAAAGACGGTCTCGTGCAGCTCGCGGAGATTGCGATTGGTGGAGACATCGTGGTGCTGGCAACGCCAGAAATCGCGGGCTTGCCTTACGTGATTTCGGGGCTTGTCGCGGCTGGCGGTTTGGCCGCTGCGTTGTCGACAGCGGACGGATTGTTGTTGACGATTGCCAACGCGTTGTCGCACGATCTGTACTACAAAATGATCAATCCGAATGCGTCAACCTCGATGCGGATTGGGGTGTCGAAAGCTTTGCTGCTCGTTGTCGCGATACTGGCGGCGTATGTGGCATCGCTTAAAGTGGCGGACATTCTGTTCCTCGTGTCAGCGGCGTTCTCACTGGCAGCGGGCGGTTTCTTCCCGGCGTTGGTGCTCGGCATCTTCTGGAAGCGAGCAACCGGGATTGCTGCAGTGCTAGGCATGATTGCCGGCGTGAGCGTCACGTTCTATTACATGGCGACGACTCAACCATGGATGCGCGGTCTGTTCGGCGTCACCAGCCCGATTGCCGACAATACTTGGTGGGACATTGCGCCGATCTCGGCCGGTCTCTTCGGGGTGCCGCTCGGCTTCCTGGTGATAATCCTGGTCAGCCTGGTCACGCCTGCGCCGAAACGCGAAGTGCAGGAGCTGGTTGAACATGTGCGCTACCCCAATATCAAGGGCGACACCATGAACACGAGCGCGATGTAATCGCATCGTAGTCAGACTGCTAATTCCAGTTTTCTGGAATTGGCAGTGAACGAAAAAAAGCCCGCCAAATTGGCGGGCTTTTTTTGTGCGC
>Ga0209181_10004595_pt1 | contig 20393 bp, 14 predicted proteins | sample MAT05_FD_187208 | JGI IMG/M metagenome (GOLD analysis project Ga0209181, IMG submission 187208) | Freshwater microbial communities from Lake Fryxell liftoff mats and glacier meltwater in Antarctica - MAT-05 (SPAdes) (version 2) | ecosystem: Environmental > Aquatic > Freshwater > Ice > Liftoff... | reverse complement strand
TTTGCTTCCGATAACACCTGCCAATACAATGCAAACTACAGTTGGGGCAAATTCGAGAATTACAGTATCACGTACAATTTGTGCAATGGTAGTAGCCGGAATTAGCGGACTAACCAGCTGGTACGAGGTTTGTACAGCACTAACCGCACCCATAAAAACCGAAATGATAATTACAATGCCCAGTGAACCGATGCCTATTTCTACACATTGGTGCATCAGTTCCTTCCAATACATGCGTACGTTTTCGGGCCGTGTAAACATGCCCTTCAGCATTAAAATGTATCGGCCAAAGTGATTAAAAAAAAGCATCTGTGAAAATATGTTAGCTGTACGATCTTAGATGTACGAATGTATGACTATTTAAGTTGTTGAGCTGACGTACATCGTACATCAAACATCGTACCTGTAAAATTAACCTTCCTGCGAAGCTTTGCTTTTTCTTTTCCACCATTTACTTTTCTTTACCTCTTCCTTTGTATTGGTTTTGCATTTGGTTTGTGCATCCACAACCGCCACCAATACCATATTAAAGATGGCACGGATGGAACTTCCCAACTGCAAAACGTGAACAGGCTTATTTAAGCCAAGTAAGATAGGGCCGATGGAATCTGTACCACCAACTTCCTGTAATAAATTATAAGCAATGTTACCAGCCGATAAATTGGGGAAGATGAGTATGTTCACATCACCATTCAACAATTCGGTAAAGGGATAATTTTCTCTCAATATTTCTTTATTGAAGGCAAGGATACCCTGTACTTCTCCATCACAGATCAATGCAGGGTCTTTTTCTTTTACAATTTGTCTTGCCCTGCGTACCAGGTTTGCCTCCGGCGAATCGCTGCTGCCAAAATTAGAGTAGGAGAGCATGGCTATTCTTGGCTTGATATTAAAGAGTTTCACTTCCTTGGCAACCAGTAAGGTTATTTCGGCCAGTTCTTCTGCGGTTGGGTTAAAATTTACCGTAGTATCAGCCAAAAACAATGGCCCACGTTTGGTAAACATAATGTACATACCGGCAATTTTTTTAACGCCCGGTTCTGTACCAATAATTTGCAATGCAGGGCGTATGGTATCAGGGTAATTCCTGCTTAATCCGCTGATCATACCATCTGCCTCACCATTTTCTATCAGCATACAACCAAAATGGTTGCGGTCTTTCATGGCCTTGTAACTTTCATATTTATTCACACCCTTGCGATGCCTTTTTTCAAAGAACATATCGCCGAATTTTTTCCGTATCTCTTCATGCTCGTCGTCGGCAGGGTTCATTATGGGCATTCCTTCCAGATCTATTCCGTTTTCATCTGCCAGTTTTCTTATTTTATGTTCCTTGCCCAATAAAATTGGATAGGCTACACCTTCTTCCATCACCAGTTGCGCCACTTTTAATATCTTGATATTTTCAGCATCTGCAAAAACAATACGCTTGGGGTCTTTACGGGCTTTGGAACCGATAACACGGCTTAACTGGTTATCCAAACCAAGCCGGTGATTTAAATCTTCTACATATTTATCCCAATCAACAATGGGATATTTTGCTACGCCGCTTTCCATGGCTGCCCTTGCAACTGCCGGAGCTACGGTAGATAACAAGCGGGGATCTAATGGTTTTGGAATAATATAAGTTGGGCCAAACGTGATCGTTTTTTCGTTATAAGCAAGGTTCACAATATCCGGCACCGGTGCTTTTGCCAACTCCGCCAAAGCCTTTACGGCTGCCAGTTTCATGGCTTCGTTAATGGCGGTGGCCCTTACATCCAATGCACCGCGGAAAATATACGGGAAACCCAGTACATTATTTACCTGGTTAGGATAATCACTGCGGCCGGTAGCCATAATAATATCTTTACGGGCAGCAACTGCCAACTCGTAATTTATTTCCGAATCGGGATTTGCCATCGCAAAAACGATGGGATTTTTTGCCATACTTTTTACCATCTCCTGCGTTACCACATTGCCAATACTTAAGCCAATGAAAACATCTGCATCTTTCATTGCTTTAGCAAGATCGTAATCTTTATACTTTACATCAACACAAAATTTAGCTTTCATGTCCTCTACGTCTGGCCTGCCTTTGTATAAAATTCCTTTACGGTCAAATACCATAAAGTTGCTGTGCTTTGCACCCAGCGATTCGTACAACTGCACACATGCAAAAGCGGCAGCACCGGCACCGTTCACCACAAACCGTACTTTATCTATTTTCTTTTTTTGGATAATTAATGCGTTCAACAATGCTGCAGCGCTGATGATGGCCGTGCCATGCTGGTCATCGTGCATGATGGGAATTTTGCAGCGCTTTTTTAATTCCTGTTCAATATAAAAACACTCGGGTGCTTTTATATCTTCTAAATTAATACCACCAAAAGTTGGTTCAAGCGCCTGCACTATCTGCACAAATTTTTCAGGGTCGGTTTCGTTTATCTCAATATCAAATACATCAATATCTGCAAATATTTTAAACAATACACCCTTGCCTTCCATTACCGGTTTACTGGCTTCGGGGCCAATATTTCCCAAACCCAAAACGGCGGTGCCATTGCTGATTACACCCACCAGGTTTCCCTTGGCTGTGTATTTATAAACATCTTCGGGGTTGGCTGCAATTTCCAGGCAAGGTTCGGCAACGCCGGGTGAATAGGCTAGAGAAAGGTCTCGTTGGGTTTTGGCCTCTTTGGTGGATACAACTTCAATTTTACCCGGGCGGCCTTTTGAATGATAGTCTAAAGCTTCCTGTTTACGTAAGTCTTTTGCCATAAATTATTCTTATTTAATACACAAAGCAATGTTGCCTGTATATCTACTTATAGGTTTTATAGTTATCAAGGATATGCAATTTACATAAATACAGGGAGAGTGTGTCTATATGAGAATTTATTCAATTTTGCTCTAAAATGCTGTTTATCAGAATTTATAGTATTCTTTTACCCTTGCCATAAGTATATCCTTTTTTCTTCTGGATACTTCCACTTCATGGTCGTTGGAAAGAACGATGATGCCGCCTTCGCCCCGGAGGTATTCTTTTATGTGCTGCAGGTTTACAAGGTAAGATTTATGAATGCGCAAAAAATTACAATCGGCCAGTAATTCTTCATATTCATGAATGGGCTTGGAGGCACATATCAAGGAGTGATTTGAAAAATAGAAATTGGTATAATTACCGCTGGCCTCACAATAAATGATATCCTGTATATCCACTACCTGAAAACCCTTTAGTGAGGGGATGCATAGTTTCATTTTTTGTACGCTGCTTTTGTGCTGGATATTGTGCATAAGGGTCAGCATGTTTTGCCCGGCAGTTTTATCTTCTGCTTTTTTTGCTGCTCTTTTTACGGCTTCCTTCAGCAATTCTTCATCAACAGGTTTTAATAAATAATCAACAGCGCTAAAACGAAAGGCCTGCGTCATGTAATTGCTGTGAGCGGTAACAAATATTATTTCAAAATGGATCACGGGCAGGCTGTGTAAAAAATCTAAACCATTTGTTTCGGGCATGGCAATATCTAAAAAAACGAGTTGTGGCTGCAACTCTTTTATTTTTTCGGCAGCTTCTGCCGCACTGCTGCAGCAGGCAATAATATCTATGCCGGCACAATTGAGCTGCAGTAATTTTTGAAGAGAAGTAAGCCCTCTCGGTTCATCATCAACTAAAATTGTCTTTACTTTATTCATGGCATCAATAAATTTCAATGGGTAAATGCAGGGTTACTAAAGTCCCGCTTTCTTTATTTTCTGTAAGCTCATTTTTATCCTGTATGCTTACGCTGCTCTGTAATTTATATTTTTCATTCAGCAGGTAAATGCGGTTCTTGATATTTGATATGCCTACTGAGTTATGGCTATTTTGTGCCCCGGTTTGCCAGGACGATATTTTTTTGTTTTGTAAAGCCCTGTTGATGCCTATGCCATCGTCTTCAACTGTACATACCAGTTGGTTATTTTGGTTTTTAAAATTAACCTGGATATGAATACTCCTGTGCTGGCTGCTTATACCATGCCAGATGGCATTTTCAATAAAGGGTTGTATGAGCATGGGTGGCAAAACAGTTTCATCCTGGTTCAGTGCGGCATCTATATCAATGGAGCAGGTAAAATTTTCGTTTCGTATCTTCTCCATTTCTATATACAACTGTAAATATTCTATTGTATTGCGTAAGGAAACTAGCACATGCCCGGATTGATCAAGGGTTATCCTGATGAGCCGGGCAAACTTGCTGAGGTAACGGGAAGCCTCCACATTTTCGTTATTCAATATCATTTCCCGGATACTATTGAGGCTGTTAAAAATAAAATGGGGGTTCATCTGGGCATGTAATGCCTTCATTTCTGCCTGAGAAAGCTGTTTATCAATGCTGGCTCTTTCCCTTAACTGTTTTATCCTGCTGCGGTAAAAATAATATAATGATATACCTGTTATCAGGATGACAGCTACCAGGAACCAGGCAGTTTTCCAGAAAGGGGGTTCAATTACAAAAGAGAATTCCTTAAATTTTTGTATTCCTGTTTTGCCGATGCTCCGTAGCCATACAGTATACGAGCCAGGTGATAGCCCGGTGAGATTGATATTCCGCTGGCCGTCCAGGTCTATCCAGTTTTGTGTTTTATTTAATTTATACGCAAACTGGTAATTATTACCCGATTCAAAATTGATGATGCCAAAGTATAGGGAAAGATTGTTTTCTGCTGAAGAGAATTTTAATCCATCACCCGGAAAAAAGAAATGTTTTTTATTATTTATAATGAGTTCTTCTATGCTCAAATCATTACCATAATCCATTGCCCGGGATTGTGGTAACCGCATGGAAGTAAGTATTTGCTGGTTAAAAAGATACAACTTGCCACCAACAGAATCATAATACAGGTAGCGGCCACTGGGTTTATCATCTGGCAAACCCTGCTCATGATCGTATACCACTGTTTTTTTTGTGGCTATATTAAAACCTGTAAGCTGGTTGTGGCCCGCCATCCATAATTGGTTATTGATGATGGGGCTAAAGCCATAAAATACTTCGGAGGGTAAACCATCCTGCTTCGTGTAGCTCACAAATCTTTTCTGTTGAATGCGGTATTCAAGCAATCCGTTAAAAGCATTGTGCAGCCAGAGGGATCCTTTGTTATCTGCAACCAGGGTAAGTATGTCGTCATCGAATTTATTGGGGCCTGCGTAAACAGATATCAGTGTGTCAAAAATATTTTTTTTGCTGTTCCATCTTGCCAATGAATGTCCGCTGATCCAAACATCTCCATAAGCATCATATGCAATGCTTTTAATCCTGTCGAACGGAAGTGCAGGTTGTGTTTTGGAAGTAAAAAAAATAAAGCTGCGGGATGCAATGTGGTAGCGGGCCAGCGTTCCCTGTAATAATGCACACATCCATGCATACCCGTCTTTTGCTGCCGGTGCCAGTATGTTTATGCCTGCCAGCTTCTCTCCCATTTTTTTTTCATCAGATACCCTGCCGTAACGCTCACTTAAAACATCAAACCACAATATACCTCCATTAGTACCTATCCACAAAGTATCCATGTAATACATCTGGATAGAACTGATCTCATTCCATTTGTTGTTCTTTCCATAAAATTCAATTTCTTTTACGGGTTTTCCGGTAAGGGTATCGCAAATTACAAAACCCTTGTAAAGTGAACTTCGTCCCAGGTATAGTTTATTCCGGTAACGGTACGCACAGCTAAAGCCCTCAGAAATTGAATCGGCTGGCGTAACAGTATGTGATACTGATCGCAACACAGGTGTTACCATTTTTTGTTTGAGTAACCCCTTTGATGTACCAACCCAAAGGCGTTTTTCCTTATCCAGGTAAAGGCACTGAATCTTATGTTCTACTAATTTTTTTTGGGGATCTACAGTGATCTTCCCGGTTGTTTTATTAATGTGAAACAGGTAAAAGCCAGTAAATCCTCCGTTAACTAAAAACACACTATCGCTCATGGCAGTTATCCTGCTTTCCCAATTGAACTCAATTATAGGTAGCTGCATGGACGAACTGATTATTTTATTTGTAACCTTATTGTAATAAAGTATTTTTTTCTGATCGAATCGCATAAAGATAAATTCATCAGCACTTAGCTGGTAGCGGCGCATTAAGCCAGTACTGTTTTTTACCGCCGCCTCGTAAAAAATATCCCAGTTTCCTGATGTTGCTGCGTTGATCTGCTGAAAGATTTTTTTTTCGGCATTATAATGGGTGAGTCCATCGCTGTTTATAAAAACAAGATATTCTTTATCATTTAGCGGAAAAATATCCCTGCCATATAATATTCTTTTCTGGCCAATATCTTTTAGCTTAAATGCATCATGCCTAAAACTGAGCTTGCCCGAAGAATCAAACTCATAAAAACCAGATGCTGTTGTTACGGCATACGATCTACCCGGTAAAACTACTGCATCCCATGCTTGATTGTAGTAAACTGAAAATGCGGTATTGTCTGTAATAAAATAATTTTTAAAGGAGAGATCAAATGTATTTAATACCTGTAGCCCACCACGGGTGATAATACCTAATTGTTGTGGCCCGAATGATTTCAACCGCTTTATAGTACCGGAGAGTAGTGGTAATGTTTTAGTATCCTGGAAAAATGTTTTAAAAGAATGCCCGTCAAAACGGTTCAGGCCTATGTCCGTTCCTATCCACATATAACCCCGGTCATCCTGCTGCAGGCAGGTAATATAATTTTCGCTCAATCCTTCTTTAACGGTATAATGTACAAAGTCTTTTTCTTCATACTGCGCCTGTACAGGATGGAGAAAGAACAGCATTGATAAAGTAAGAAAAATCTTGTGCATATAGTTCAGGCTGGGTGGTAAAACAATATCCCGGTTTAAAGTTAAAGCTATAAATCAAAACAGGTACACCGGAAATACAATGAAAGCCGCCGTTAGTGAAAAGCCACTACCTGCACTCACTGCTTATAAATAGTTTTAGTGAAGAAAAGGTACTCTTTTAATTAACTCCAAAAAATTACAAATGAAAAAGATCATCACAACTGCTTGCTGCTTATGCATGGCAATTATTTTATTCACATCCTGCGGCGGCGGTATGGGAACACCGGAATCTATTGCCCAGGAATGGTGCGACCTCAATGGTAAAGTATACAGGGCTGCAGATGGACCCGATAAAGAAAAGGCTAAGGAAGAAAGAAAAAAATATGAAAATACCCTGGAAGAGAAATACAGTAAGGATAAGCCCATGATGGATAAAATTAAAAAGGCAGTTGAAGCCTGTGAAGGAAGATCAGAAGGAAAGAACTAAGCGTATTTCAATTAGTGCGCAATATTATCTACAATAATCTGGTTTTGCCGGGAAACAGTTTTACTATCACTTAAATAAAACCATTATGAAAAATTTAATTTTAATTTTTGCGATAACAGGTACCATTTGCATCAGTGGTTATACTGTATGCAAAACTAATGATACACTAAAAGGGAAGATCTATTTTTCCAACCAGCCTTTCACAAATTCTAATGTCGGTAGCAAAGCAACATTCACTTCCGCCGATTATATTTATGGCCGGATGGAACTATCTGATGAAACCATTGATAAAGCCTTTAGGGTAACCGAAAACCAGGGTACGCAGCAAGATGGCCATTTATTATACAGGGTATATGTATTTTATAAAGGTGAAGAAGAGGGCTTTAATTCTTCTGGAAATTTTTGCCTGGTAAGGGCAAAAGATAAAAATAGCAAAATATTTAATTTTGATGTATTAGCTGAGCCGGCAAAATTTACTACCATCATGGGTGGTACTCCCCGTTTTGATTACTCCACACTATGTGCAACCCCTTTGTATGGACTTATGCGCCCAGAGAAGTTTGAGGAGAACGGGGAATATAAAATTGTTGTAAAAATGTATGCAGAAACCTATGATGCCTGGGGCAATATGGAACCGGTTGAAAAATGGCCGGTATTGCAGGAAGAATTTGCATTCAATTTCAATAGTAAAGACGTACCAAGGATTATAAAGAACAGGGATGCTGCAGAAGAGTTAATAAAGAACAGTGGATTTAGAAAAATAAGGCAATAAATCCGATGTGTAAAAGAACATAGGCAATGTTGATGATGCGATAGAAAAAATTCATTAAAAAAAGCAAGTAATGAAAAATATTTTACTGCTGTTAATAATAGCTGGCTTCATTACACTTAAAAGCGAAGCCCAGTCCTTTGCAATAAATACGGATGGTAGTACTGCAAATTCCAGTGCCTTGCTTGATGTTAAAAGCACTGCAAAGGGTGTGCTTATTCCCCGTATGAGCAAATCTGAGCGTAATGCGATAAGCTCACCTGCAACCGGATTGCTTATTTTTCAAAATGCACCCGACAGTGCGGGGTTCTATTATTATGACGGCAGTAAGTGGAACTGGATGGCAGCTATAAATGGCAATGCAGATACCCTTGCATGGAAAAGGAGCGGCAATGCGGGAACTAACCCGGCAACACATTTCATTGGTACTACCGATAATCGGGTATTGAACTTCAGGGTTAACAATATAAGATCAGGAATAATTGACAATGTTGCATATAATTCGGCATTGGGATTTTCTGGTTTGTTAAACAATTCATCAGGTACACACAATACAGCAATCGGTTTTGGGTCAATGATCAGTAATACCACTGGCAATTTTAATACTGCTGTGGGTGCATTTAGTTTTTATACAAATGTAGCAGGTATAAGAAATACGGCCATTGGAACATCTGCACTTTATTTTAATAACGCTAATGATAATACCGCTGTGGGATATGAAGCACTGAATCAATCTTCATCTATATCAGCTACAAATAATACAGCAATTGGGTCAAATGCATTAAGGCAAAATATTTCAGGTACTTCTAATACAGCGATTGGCGATTCGGCAGGGTTCATTTCAACTGCAGCCAACTATAATGTTTTGCTGGGAAAAAATGCAGGGTATAATAATATCGGATCGTGGACAACCATGATAGGAATAGATGTTGGCCGGACAAATCAAGCAAACGGAAGTGTATTCATAGGATCGGCAGCAGGTATGAAAAACACCACGGGAAATTTAAACAGCTTTGTGGGGGATAATGCCGGAAGAGATAATACTACCGGGTCTGGTAATACTTTTTTTGGACGGTTTACCGGCCAGTTATCCAATGGGAATGATAATAGTTTTTTTGGCAGGTCGGCAGGACTTAATAATACATCGGGGAATAATAATGTTTTCATGGGTTCGCAGGCAGGGTTTTCGAATACTACAGGTTCAGCAAATGCTGCATTTGGAACCTGGGCTTTATTTAGTAACAGCGTTGCAAGCGCCAATACCGCAATTGGATCAAGTGCCTTATATTGGAATACAACAGGAATCAACAATACTGCCATCGGTTTTCATTCTGTTTTCGAAAATAATACAGGCAGTTATAACACTGGCCTTGGTTACGAATCGCTGGAGAGTAACCTGGGTGGAAATAATAACGCTGCAATTGGTTACAGGAGCCTTTACTCAAGTACATACGGTCACAGCAATATTGCCATTGGCCGGGAAGCATTAAGGTCAAATACAACCAGCAGTAATCTTATCGCTATTGGCGATTCTGCTTTGTATTCTAATACTACTGGAATAGGCAATACTGCTGTTGGCTCAAAGGCTTTATATGCAAATACAGATGGCTATTATAATACAGCGGTTGGACTAAGATCTCTTGCTACAAATACAACAGGAATTTCCAATACTGCAATGGGACACTATGCCCTTGGTCAAAATACCACAGGCGACGGTAACACCGCTAATGGGTTATCAACATTGGGATTCAATACTACAGGAAGTTATAATACAGCCATTGGCCATAGTTCTCTTATTTTCAATACAACTGGCTCATCTAATTCAGCAGTTGGGCAAGGCTCACTTTATACCAATAACGCAGGGAATTTCAATACAGCAAATGGAAACAGCAGTTTGTTACTTAATACAATAGGTTCTCTAAATCTGGCCAATGGTTTTGGGTCGCTTAATAACAATACCACAGGTAATAACAATACTGCCATAGGATCTTTCGCTTTACAGTCGAACTCAACAGGTTCTTCAAATACAGCACTTGGGTATTTAGCAAATACAGCGTTAAGTAATTTAACCAATGCTACTGCTATCGGAGCTTTAGCAAGAGTAGATACAGATAACAGTATGGTATTGGGAAGTATAAACGGCATTAATGGATCGGTTGCAAATACAAATGTTGGTATAGGTACTACGGCACCAATTCAAGCCCGGTTAACTGTATCAGCCAACAGTTCATCCAGCGGCAGTACGCTCGCTATTTTTGGTTACAATCAGGCCGGAATTTCATTACAGCAAAATAATCCTACTATCGGGTTTAATCAATACCGGGATATCAGTGCAGGCAATGCAACAAAATACATGGGTAATGGTTTTGCCTGGATAAATCACATGGAGCCAACCACAGGTAATATGTATTGGAACTCTATGCCATCGGGTGTTGCAAACACTGCAGGAGGTGCAGAATCTTTAAGGATGACACTGACCAATACAGGTTCTTTAGGGTTGAATGTAATACCCAATGGAAGTGGCCAGTTGCAATTTCAAAACGTGCTCAATAACCGGAAAATAGTTATGTGGGAAACAGTTAACAATTCGATAGACTTTTTTGGTTTTGGTATCAATAGCGCAACCTTGCGTTACCAGGTGCCGGCGGGAGGCAATGTACATCGGTTTTATGCAGGCAATACTTTATTGTTTACCCTCTTTGGAAATGGCGATGCAACTTTAACCGGTTTTTTAACTACGGCAAGTGATGCCCGGTTAAAGAAAAACATAAACCCCATAAACAGTGCATTAAGTGATCTTAAAAAATTAAATGCATATACCTATAACTGGAAGGATGAAAATAAGAACCCCGACCAGCAAATCGGCTTATTGGCGCAGGAGGTAGAAAAAGTTTACCCGCAATTAATCAAAAAAGATACTGCAGGTATCATGAGCGTGAATTACAGTGGGTTTGTGCCATTATTGATAAAAGGAATGCAGGAACAACAGCAGACAATTGAGCAAATACTGCTGCAGGTAAAATTGCTGGAAGAGCAGAATAAATTGTTGCTACAACTGGTAAAAGAAAAGAATTAAGATCATTGTTTTGCTTTAAAGCTCCAGGTTATAGCAAAGTCAGCAACAATTTCCCCTGCTTCATTTCTGCCATAAGATTTTGTCGTGATGATCTTGCCTTCATTGCTAAAAACCGCATCTTCAATGGTTCTCTTTATTACATTTCCATCTTCGCAGGTAAATACAGTGATGCCAGTTGCTTTTTTAAAGAAGTTGCCTTCAATCTTAACTACCAGCATACTTACTGCCGGTTGCCTTTTATGCACGTGCATAAGGCCAAGCAAACCCGTACTCATTTCGGCAGCCATGCTCAGGCAGGCAAAATAGGTGCTCTTAAACGGGTTCTGGCTAAACCATTTGTAAGGAACTTTAACAGCGCATTTATTTTCATCGGCATCAACCACCCTTACCCCGCAAAAAAATGCACTGGGTAATTTTGAAAGCATGTACAGTTTAAATTTAAACGGATGCTTGATGAGTTGGAGGAATTGTGCGGCGTTGCTCATTTGTAATTTTAGATTTTAGATTTTAGATTGGCGATTGTAGATTGTTTTAAATTCATACCTCTTCATAAATCTAAAATCGGAAATCTAAGATCGTCAATTTTTTACTTCCCATACATTTCCGGGTTCAGCGCCCTCGGGCTCCACATTTCTAAAAACGCCTGTACCTTTCTCTGGTCGTAACTTTTTTTACCGTCTTCCAGGTATTCGCTGTTTTGGGTGTGTATGCGTTCGCCTTTTTCATTTAAGATCATAAATGTTGGGAATCCAAAACGCTGTGCATAATCATATTTTGCAAACACCGCTTTATTCTCGTTTTCTTTACTGTAGTTTAAATGATACCAAATAAAACTTGCATTTATCACCGAATCTATTTTTGGATCAGCCTTGCAAAACCTGGCAAATTCAATGCACCAGCTACACCAGTTGCCGCCGCCCTGCAGCAACACGTATTTATTTTCAGCCTTTGCTTTTTTTAGTGCCACAGTTATATCCTTTGCTGCATCAGCAGTGGGAGAGTATAACTTATTTCCTTCTGTTTGTGCATGGCTTAAATAGGTTATAAAACAAAACGCAATTACAATTATTTTTTTCATGTTTACTTTTTAACTTCTACTACGCAAATTACGGCATTCTGACTATTGTTGGCGGCTTTAAAGTTTATGGTGCCATTGCTGCCTGCTGCAAACTGTACGCCACTAACTGCATTTTGCTGTAATGCTGCAGCCACTTTGGTTCCATAATCTGCACCTGTACTTTTGCTGATAGAACTATTTATTGCAAACCAGTTTAATGGCTGCTTTGTTACCACAATGGCAAACACATCTTTGTTACCAACATTATCCGGCACTAAACTTTTACCACGTGGAAATAAACGGTAGCCTGTGATGCCGCAGAAAGGAGAAAATGCTGTTTTGGTTGCATCTTCTTTACTGGGATAAGGAAATAAAGTGTAACTGCTGCCGTCTGTTTCCTGTCCGAAAATATAGATATTACATTCGGTAGAATTTTTTATTTCCATTTTAAATTTGGTGCCGGGTGCCAGAGTGTTCACGGTTTCAAAAATATTACCCGCTTTTAATTTTAGCGGAATGTATTGTTTGTCATCATTCTTTACCAGTCCAATGGCAGCTTCAAAACCAATGTTTGTTGCAGCACCACGTTTTGGCATCGGGTCTACACCGTAAGCCTCCCGTACAAATTCTTTAAAGTCGGCATAGCGTACCCAGCCAACTCCATTATTACCCCACTCCGGCCCCCAGCTGTTCATGATCTGGAACGCCTGTTTGCGGTCATCGTAACCTATCACACACATGGCATGACCGCCAAAGCCTGTCTGGCTGCGGTCTTCATTGGTTGGTGCCCACATTTCTTTTCCCATCATCCCCTGCATAAAACTGCCGCCCACCATCATACCAATTACAACCGGTGCATCTTTTGCCAGGTGTTCTTTAACTGCACGTACATTAATTCCCTGTGTACTTTCGCCCTCGGTTAATCTGGTAAAACCATGCAGTTTATTTTGCGAAGCTTTATTATATAGTGTTGAATTTGCCTGTCTGCTGCAATCCTGGTCATCGTATGGAAAATCGTTGTAAGGCACCACACCCTTGGTGCTCATAAATTCCATAGCGTTTTGAATGTATGCACCCTGGCAACCTTCTAAACCAATCTGGTTGTAAACAAAAGCCGGGCTGTAAGCTGTACTGTTGCCCGGTTGGTTGGTAGATGCAGCTTCTACAATGGTACGTGCAGCATACACACTGCTCCAGGCAACACAAGAGCCTTGCTGGCCCTGGTTTTGTCTGTCGGGGGCAAATTTTAAAAGTGATACACTTTCGGGTAAAGGGTTTTTTGTGTTATCATCTGCAAGGCCTTCATATACATTTGCCTTTTTAAATTGCTCAGGACTAAAACTATACCCACTTTGGGAAAAAAGATTTTTTATAACATCAGTACCACCACCACCACCATTTCTGAAAAAGAAAAAATATGCTGCACCCGCTGCGATCAACAACAGTATAATTTTTTTTCCACCGCCGCCACCTCTGAATAGCGAGAAAATTAATGGTAAGAAGGCAAGTAAACCTCCTCCACCGCCACCGCTTCTTCCACCTCCACCGCTTGAGGTATTACTGTCATCAAAATCCTGTTGATCCTGCGGATCATCTTCCATTCTTATTGGCATAGAAATAATTTTAGAGTTTAAAAGTAAGAAGTTTTTTGATATAGACTTCGCCTTTTATGCACTATGCCCATTGATTAGATTACTATAGAACAATGTTGTTGGTTTTTGGGTATTTGACAGCATATTTAAAATCAATTTTCTTTTCTTTACCCGGATCTAACTGAATCGTCCATTTCAATTTGCCGGTTTCGGTGTCAAGTTCGGCTTCTTTGTTTTCAATTTTATCTACTTCCACTTCTTTCATGGTACTTATCGGAAACTGGTCTTCCAGAATTAAATTGATGGATTGTTTTTTATTGTTACGGATGCTGATCTCAAAGGTTCTGTAATCAATTTTATTGCCACCAAGAAATTGTTTTTTGCTGTACTCTTTTACGCTTACTCTTTTTACAGAAATGTTTTTATCACGGCCAAGAGAAATATTTAAAGTATCTCCTGAAGTTTTTGGACTGATCATCGCTTTACCCAAAAAAGTCCCTTCAAAAAACAGATTGCTTTCTCCTTCCAGTAAATTCAGGTCATTCCAGTCGGTGATTTTTGCGGTAAGAAATACATCCTGGTCAAGCTTAGGTGCACAGTAATATTCGTACTGTGCTGCTAATTCCATGGTTTTCATTTCAACTGTACCGGTTTTACCGTCATTGAGAATGGTATATGGTATTTCTATGTCAAACGAAAAACTGGTACTGTTTTCTTTTTCAGATACAGTAAGTGGAACACTTGCTTCGCTAAAAGATGAAGAAGTACTTCTTGCCTCTCTTCTAATGCCATAAGCACCTGTTACTACAACCTCTTTTAATTCAGCGCCACCACTTTGTAGCGCTAAATTCATGACAGTAGACGAAACAAATAATTCCCGGGTTTGAAAACCTGCGCCAGAAAAAGTCAGGGTTGTTAAATTCTGTGGAACTGCAATTGAAAAAAATCCGTTGGCATCTGCTGAAACGCCCGTTCTTGTTCCCTTTACACTGACGGTTGCAAAAGAAACAGGTTGTCCGTTCTGATCTGTTATTCTACCGGAAACAACTCTCACATTTGGATTGTAAGTGCCGCTAACCTTTCCACTAAGCCCGTAATATTGTGGTGTAAAATAATGAAGATACCAAGGCTCCAATGCTGGCTTTTCTCCATTTTGTTTTGGATTAGCTGTTGATAAAGTAAGTTTTACATCTTTCCAGTCTTCGCCGGATGATTGGTACACATTTGCCTTGTAGGCCATAGTTATTGGATGCAGAATATCAACAACCCTGATATCATAAGTTGGATACCAGCCTGCCTTGTCAACAAAATAACTTAAACTGAAATCGGCATTTACTGTTTCTTTAGTTTGAACTGTTACTACCACTTCGCTGGTGGCTGTGCTGGCCTGTTTGTTCAATTCGTCACGTTGCTTATCCAGTTTGACCATTTCTGCATTTAGCTTTTTTAGTGTTTTATTTATTTCAGTTTCTTTTTGTTTTAAATCCAGCAGACGTGCACGGTGAAAGTCAGCGGCATCTTTCAAATCGCTCATTTTAAGTCCGGTATTCTGTGCTACTATACCTTGGTTTTTTGATAGCAGTGTTTCTTCATTAAGATAAATACTCATCATGTTATTTTCCATGTTTATCTTGTCCTGCAACAGTTCTTTCTGCTCATCTACTTTTTGTATGTCAGCCTGCTTTGCCTGCTCCTGCAGGTAGTTTAATTTATGAACAACGGATAGTACAGTGAAGTTGCCTTCGCCTTTTACCTGGATACTCTGGCTGTTGATATAAGGAGAAATACCGCCGAATACAATTTGAGTAATTCCCGGATTTACTGAAATTTTTCCTGCCCGGTTTATTTGAGCACCGTTTAGGAAGACGGTAGCCTTCTCAATTTTGGTGTCAATTATTTTTTGATTGGTTTGTGCATCTGCAATTTGCGAAATAATGATACAGATATGTAAAAGCAATAGTTTTGATAATAATGTCTTCATAATATTTTTTTATCATGATGCAACACTCAAAAGGTTTACACAAAATTATTTTTGAAGAGAAATTTTATTTTTCTTTTTCCAGTATTTCAAACTCCCTGCTCACACTTATACCATTTTCATCCACCAGCGTAATGATATGTTTCCCCGGCGATGGATTCAACCCAAGCTGATGAAAATTTTGTGTGGTGCCAACAAATTCATCATCTAAGCTCCAAAATATTTTTGCGCCGGCGCGGCGATGGGCTGCGGTAAAAACTGTGCTGCCCCGTTGACCATTAATTTCCAGCGGTACATAAATTTTTGCACCGGGTTGTGGGTAAATGATCTCAATTAATTTTCCGGTTTCTGTAAAGGCGCAGCCAGGCTTAAATGGCGGCAGCGGTATGTAATCTATATTTCGTTGCTTGTAATAAAATTCCATGGCAGGCGATAAAATAAACCAGCTTTTGTGCTGCATGGCCGATGGTGATTCGCAGGCTTCTGTAACACGAAAACTTCCTGTAGCATCCAGGTGAATTATTTTATGATAAGCACAAAGTGTGGCTTTGAGTGCATTGGGTGGCATAAATAAAGTATCCACATCGGGACAATCAATATTTGCCCGGTAACCACTTTGCCTGCACACCGGCACATACACAAAATTGTATTTTGGTTTTTGGAACCATGTTGTATTTGGCAACAAACGGAAAATGTCAAAAAGAATGGGAGCCGCCGTTTGTATGCCCACCAATCCCGGTCTTCCTTCACCATCGGTGTTGCCAACCCATACTGCCACTACATTTTTTGGTGTCAGTCCAATGGCCCACCCATCTCTAAAACCAAAACTGGTGCCGGTTTTCCACGCAATTTTTTGCGATGAAGAAAACTGCTGCCACAATCCTTCTTCACCCGGCCGCATTACGTCCTGCATGGCCTGGAAGGTGAACCAGATGGAAGTTGCGTCTAACGGAATTTGGGATTTGGAATTGGGGATTTGGTTAACAGCTGCACCCAAATTCCTAATTACTAATTCTTTGCTTATATAAGAAGGAGGATGAAAATCAACTGCATCTAACTTACCATGATTTTTTGTTTGGTGATTTAATGTACGTGCCATGGATGCATACACACCTGCCAGGTCCCACATGGTTACTTCGCAGCCGCCGAGTATTAAACTCAAGCCATAAAAATCGGCATTGTTATTTAAAGTGGTGATACCGGTTTGTTGCAGCGTTTCGTAGAAGCGCTGGTATTTATATTGTTGCAGCATTTTTACTGCCGGCACATTTAAACTTCGTGATAAAGCCCTGCCTGCAGGTACGGCACCATCATAACTCAGATCGAAATTCTTTGGGGCGTAACTTCCTATTTGTGTAGGTATATCTGCAATGATGGAGTTGGGTAAAATCAATCCATCGCTTAACATGGATGCATATAAAATCGGTTTCAACGTGCTGCCCGGGCTGCGGGGAGCAGCAATCACATCTACATCGGCTTCCATTTCTTTGTTACGGGCATCTGCAATATTGCCAACATAAGCAAGGGTATTTCCGGTCTCCACATCAAGTACGAGTGCACAAACATTATTGATACCATTGCCTTTTAAAACAGCCTGGTGCTGCTGTAAGATAATGCCCACATTTTTTTGCAAATTGCCATCCAACGTTGTTTTGATCTTTGTTTCCTGCTGCCAGGTTTTATTATCTTTTATAAACCGCTGTAATAAATGCGAAGCATTTTGGGGCAGCCGATAAGGCTCGTCAGGCAAAGGTTCCAGCTTGGCAAGTTCTGCGCTGGTTTTCTCAATTTTTCCTGCCTGTTGTAAATTATCGAGCACCGTATTTCTTTTTTTCAGTAGCACATTCCTATTTTTACCAGGGTGTACCAATGCAGGTGCATTGGGTAAAACAGCAAGTGCTGCCATCTCTCCCCAGCTTAATTTATCGGCACTGCGGCCATAATACCGCCAGGCTGCGGCTTCTAATCCAACTATGTTACTGCCGAAAGGTGCATTGCTTGCATACAGTGCAAGAATATTTTTTTTGGAGTAAGATAATTCCAAGCGCACGGCAAGGATGCTTTCTTTTATTTTGTTCCAGATGCTTCTTTTATTATTGCGGTTCGAAAGCCTGATGACCTGCATGGTAATGGTACTGCCGCCCTGAACCACGCCCTTGTTCTTTATGTTTTTAATTACCGCCCTGCCGATTGCAACGGGATCAACACCGGGGTGTTTAAAAAAACGTCTATCTTCAAAAGTGGTGATGCAGTCAATAAATTTTTGCGGTACATTTTTATTGTAAGGAAAACGCCATTGTCCATCGGCAGCAATGGTGGCATTTAGTAAGTTACCATCTTTATCTTCAATAACATAACAGGTTGGGGCTTTAAATAATTTTGAGGGGAGAGAGAAATAAAACCATATTAATAAACCGGATATTACAGCCAGCACAATCTTTTTTGAAGTGCGGAGAGCTTTAATTTTTGAAAATATTTTTTTCATTTACGAATCTGTCGTCCCTACGGGACTTGCTAAACTACTATTATTTTTTTCTACCAAACTGTTAACCCTAACGGGATTTATCGAAACGGTTAATTGTGATTTCTGCCAATCTATCATCGCTACTGACTTGTCGAAATTGTATTTTATATACTACCAATCTGTGATCCCTAACGAAATTTATCGAATTGGTTAATTGTGATTTCTGCCAATCTATCGTCCCTACGGGACTTATCGAAATTGTTTTTTTATATTCTACCAATCTGTCATCCCTAACGGGATTTATCGAATTGGTTAATTGTGATTTCCGCTAATCTATCGTCCCTACGGGACTTATCGAAATTGTATTTTTATGTTCTACCAATCTGTTATCCCTGACGGCATGTTAAGAATAGTAGAGTTAAAATTAATTTTGCATTAAAATCATTGTGAGATGCTTGCTTCAAATAATGCCGTAGGCATTTAAGATTGGTAGAAAAAAAGTATCGCCTGAAACCCAAGTCCCGTAGGGACGACAGATGCTTAATCTTCCAACTCTTTGAAAATATAACGCTCATCATACTCAACTTCAAATGCGTTTAAAAAATCTTTATACTCTTCAAGAAAAGTTTTTTTCTTATGATGATCTTCCTGATTTTTTACGTATTCAATCAATTTTGGCAATTGAGATTTGCCGTAGGAAAAAGCACCATAGCTTTCCTGCCATTGAAATTTTCCTGCCACAAGTTTGTTGTCATTAATCCATTTTGATGAGCTTCCTTTTATATCCTGCATCAAGTCGGATAAAGATTGTGTTGGCCTCATTCCAATTACAACGTGTAAGTGGTCGGGCATTCCGTTTATAATAATCATTTTGTGGTTGTACTGTTGAATAATACCGGTTGTGTATTCATACAATCTGTCTTTCCATGAATTTTGTATAAGCGACCTTCTGTTTTGAACTGCAAAAATTAAATGCAGGTGAATTTGTGTGTAGGTATTTGCCATAATATTGAATTTATAAAATGAATATCGTTCATTTTGTAGCTAATATCAATGCTTCTTCGGGCAGGTATAATGGTAGCGATGAATGCCTGAAATCTTTTTTATTTCTGGTAACAATGCCTTTGATTTCATGTACAGACTCTGCCGCTACGATCTGCATGGCATCTTCAAAATCTTTATGAGCCGATTTGATGGCCAGGCGCATGAGATTCTTATTGTGGGGTACTATCTCCAGTATCTCTGTTAAGTCGAAAAATATTTTTCTTACTTCAGCTTCGGGCATTATTTTTTTAAGATAGTAGTGGGTGTTCCAGAAACTAAGTGCTGCAATGTGGAGTTTAACTTTTTTTTTCTCACTCGCCTGAAACAGCAAAGCGGCGTTATAACCAAAGGGTTGCCGCTGAGAGATGAAATCAAATAATATATTGGTGTCAATAAAAAAATGGGTCATTTAAATTTGGCTTTTACATTTTTTTCCACTTCTTTTTTCCAGTCGAAATCCTTCGGCAGTTTAACACTTCCCATCAGGCGCTTAACCCGGGGAGAGAATTTATTATTGGGAGTATCACTGCTTTCTGTAACTGTGTTTAAATAATTTTCTATCAGTTTTGAAAGGCTTTGTCCGGTTTGGGCAGAATATTTTTTTGCTTTCTTTATTGTTTCTTCTTCTACCAGTATTGTTAATTTAGTAGTCATGTACGTAGCATTTTTGTAAATATACGTGGTTTTAATAAAAAACGGCCTTACCCCAACCCCTCTCCATCCTTCGACAAGCTCAGGAGAGAGGGAACTCGAAGATTACATTCGCAATCTTCGAGTCTTTCTTCTACATTTCCTTCCCCTTGGGGGAGATAGAGGGGGCTATTGATTCACAACTTCCACCCACTTTCCATTCACACCCGCGGTAATATTGTTGTCATACATGGCTTCGCAATACGTACCTGGCAAAAAGAATCGGCCAAGATAGGATGCATTCAGTTGTATATAATAAGTGTAGGTTTGATTGCTGCCAATATTGAAATAAGTATATACGCGGTCATCACGAATATCCTGGTAGGTTGATGAAGAAGATTTGAATGCACCTTCGCCATCAAACATACGGGCATTTAAAATTTCCCAGCCGCTGGGGAATATCTGCGACAAAGCCATTTGTGAATAATAACCACGCTTGCCTGGATTTGTGA
>Ga0209181_10004594_pt1 | contig 20397 bp, 12 predicted proteins | sample MAT05_FD_187208 | JGI IMG/M metagenome (GOLD analysis project Ga0209181, IMG submission 187208) | Freshwater microbial communities from Lake Fryxell liftoff mats and glacier meltwater in Antarctica - MAT-05 (SPAdes) (version 2) | ecosystem: Environmental > Aquatic > Freshwater > Ice > Liftoff... | reverse complement strand
AAAAAAATTGGCGGCTCAGTGGTTAAATGATTCCGATAGCTATCGGGGTTGCGCTTCCCCGCCTGAATGACGCAGTCGGGCAGGGTATCAAATTTTGTGGTGGCAGACAGTTTTGTGCTTTGAAATCCGCTTCTTAGCCAAGCGCCAAAACGTTGGTGGCAATTCCCCCTATTTCGGAGACAAAAATTATCTAATAACATTTATAAACAGAATAAAAAATGAAACAAAATTTTGACAGGAAAAACCCAGACGAGGCCGATGAATATTTCATGAATTGCATTCGGGAGGGTAATTTAAAAAATGCTATGGCTTGCTTTGACCCAGAAGCAGTGTATATGGACAAGGACGGAAACGCAATTAGTGGACTTGCCAATATAGAAAAGGTTGTTGCTAATCTCTGCAATATGAAGCCTGACATTAAAATTTACAAGCACAAAAATTCGCCAGTCGGTAAAGATCTGATATATCGTTTAGACAAGTGGACTATGACGGCTACTGACCCACAAGGAAATCCAATCAAAATGCAAGGAGCTTCCGCACATATAATGCGTAAAAACGCAGACGGAGTTTGGCTTTGGCTCGTAGACAATCCCTTTGCTGCATCATTCTTTGCTGACTAATAGCTTATGTAAATCAATGATTAGTAAATGGACAATATCAATAGAAATAAAGCACACACGCCCAACAGCACCTACGAGAAATTGGCAGTTCAGTGGTTAGATGAAGCTTTGTGCTTTCCAGCCTGAATGACGCAGTCGGGCAGGGTATCAATTTTTTTGGTGGCAGACAGTTTTCGTCTCCGAAATCGCCAACTTCTTGTAGCTGCAAAACGTTACTTGCAATGATACTCAGACGAAGCAGATGAAAAAAATACTTACAATTATTTTAACTTTTTTTGTTCTTGAAGGAATGGCTCAGGACCTTGATTTAAAAAAACGCTACTCGTTTGCTAAATCATATTTTGGCGTAGACTTCAGTTATTTCTATAACCTTCATCAAACTTCTTTCCTGAACGGACAGAATCAAATTCAAGCGCTGGATAGAAATAATTTCATTACTCCAGCCATCAATTTTGGAGCAACACATTTTTGGGGGCACGCTGATTTTTTTGTGTCCGTTGCTACTTCATCTAAAAAAATTAGAACTGATGAAGTGAGTAACTCTATCAGGTTTAGAGCTATAACCGGAATGCGAATCTTCCCTTTGGCACTCAAAGAAAATACGATACGTCCATACCTCAGCTATAAGTTTGCCCCGATACGTTTAAACCAAAGTGATTTGTTAGGCGAGAATTATAGAAGAACGCAAGTAAAGTCTATATTAGGTGCCGGTATAGCCTACCAAACACCAAAAGTTTATGCTTACGCGGGTTATGAATTTATACCAAACAACGAAACAAATATCTACTTGTCTAAAACGCAGACCGCAACCTCTTCTTTTCCAAAAGGCCTAATCAATTTTGGAATAAACTATTCTGTTGAATTTACAAATGGTTCTTATTCGCCCCCAGTCCAGCAACTTGACTCCTTACTAAGGAGTAAAAACACCTTGGGTTTGTTCTTTGGAATAGGTCCGTCTTCGGCCTTTCCAACACAGAATTCCAACTATATTTCTGACCTATACCCGTTCTTAGACGATCGGGCGATGCCTAATATTTTTCCAGAAATCACAGCGGGATATCATTTTTCAAAACACGAGTTTGTGGTGTCTGTCAATTTTAGACCTATGCGTCAAGAACGAGATGCTTTTGGCTTCAAGCAAAGATTAAGGAGAAACAGCTTTGGCTTAGAAGTCTATAAGTTCTTATTTGACTATCACGGTTTTGCCCCGTTCTTAGGTGCAGGAATTCTATATGAAGATATAAGGCTTATCGAAATAGATAACGGTATGAACCAGACAAACGATAGACATACGTTGACCACACCCGCTCTCGTTTTTGGATGGGATATTAGACCAAGCAAAAGGGCTGATCTCTGGTTGCTAAGAACTAATCTTAGGTACGCTCCATTTTTGGAGTTAGCAAAGAATGGTAAGGCGATAAGTCTTCAGTATCTTGAGTTTAACTTTATTCAAGCAATACTATATCCACAAAGGATTAAAAAGTATAGAGAATTGCGGTAGCTAAAATCGGTTAGGCAATATGGCGGCTTACGTGCTTCGCAGAAACATTATTGCCAAAAATCCGACACAGTGCGAAGCCGCAAAACGATAGTCAGAAACAGACAATAAAAAAAGTAAACTGTTTCGACAAAATGTCCAAATGGATACAGACCATACGGAAAATAGACAGAAGATAAACCGACTCAGTATATTTTATCACCCTTAGACAACTTAATAACTCGCAAATAAAATGGAACCGTACAAAATTCAGATCATTGAAACCATTGTAGTATTGATTGGCTACATAATTATTCATTACATAACTAAAACTTTTATCAATAATTCATTAAAGCAAACTCATTTTCAGCGTGGCCGAAGAAAAATGATCATCAAAGCTGTTCACCTATTGTCGGTGCTCGCTGCCATAATTCTGTTATCTGCTATATGGGGCCTTAAACAAAATGAAATAGCGGTTTTTGTGGGGACTATTTTAACAGCATTGGGTATCGCGTTTTTTGCCCAATGGTCATTACTATCCAATATTACATCCAGCTTATTGTTGTTTTTTAACCATCCCATAAAAATAGGTGATACAATAAAAGTGTTAGATAAAGATTACCCCTTTGAAGGAGAAGTCTCTGATTTGACTTATTTCTTTGTTAATCTTAAAACAGAAAGTGGTGCGATAATCACAATCCCAAATTCTATTTTATTGCAAAAATCAGTTTTAGTTATTGAAAAGAATAACAATTCAAAATCAATGACTTAATGAAACGAGTATTTTTAGTAATAATTTTTTTTATTTTATTAGAAAATATGTCCGTTGCTCAGCGCTTTGACTTGGGTAGTTGGAACATTCTAAACTTAAAGTATAACATTGACGTCAAATGGAGCGTGTTTGGCGAAACACAATTGCGTTCATTAAAATTTTACAACAACTTTCACTACTATGAATACAAAGGCGGTGTTAATTTTAAAGTTCACACGAACGCTACTTTATCTCTTGGTGCCGGCAGCTATCAAACCTTCAAAGAAGGTGGCAATTTCATTTTACCCAAAAACAGCGATGAGTTTAGAATTTGGCCACAAATAATTGTTTTCCAATCATTAAAAAAACTCAACATAGAACAGCGATACCGGGCAGAATTTAGATTTACAAGTAATGGTTATCGCAATCGTTTCAGATATAGATTAGGTTTGTCTTATCCCTTTGGCAAAGAAAGAAACAATTATAAACCTTTTCAAATAAGTGCAAGTAACGAACTGTTTTTTACAGACAAAGAACCATACTTTGAACGAAACAGAATGCTAGTTGCTTTTAACTACAAACCTTCAAAATCAACAACTTTACAAGTTGGCTATTTGCATCAGTTCGACTACAAAATTAATGATGAAACAGGGCGAGACTTTTTGCAAATAGGTTACTTCATTGAAATATTCAGAAAGCAATCAACAAGCTCAAATTATGACATTGAGCTAAAAGACAATTAGGAAGCATGGCAGGACAAGCAAATACAGACAATGGTTTACAGGCACCGTGACTAAGAGAGCCTCGGCTTTTTGCTATCCGCCACTATGATTCCGATAATTGAATTCTTCTCTTTTTGCACCCGTGGCACAGAGAGCCGGGCTTCGGTGCTTACTCTACAGAAAACCACCTTGCAATTTACTAGCAGCCCCACGCCAACTTGCATGGAAGGGACTTAGGCCCGCTGGAATAATTCGGCATCTTTCGATACCTTTCGCTCATGCTTGGCGCACACAATGACTAACCCCAGGTAGACAAACATTTTATGATGACAAAAAGAATATTAATAAAAAATATCAGCATCGTGAACGAGGGACAGATAATATGTGCCGACCTCTTAATCGATGATGGTCTTATTCAAAAAATTGGGCAAATTGATGGCGAAAATAGTACAACAATTATTGACGGGTCCGGTAAGTATTTGTTTCCTGGCATCATTGACGGACAAGTTCATTTTCGTGAGCCTGGACTAACACATAAGGGAGACCTTTATACGGAAAGTAAAGCAGCTGTAGCAGGTGGCGTAACTTCCTTTATTGATATGCCAAATACAATTCCCAATGTACTCACAATTGATATTTTGAATGAAAAATATCAACTTGCCTCAACGCAGTCGTTGGCCAATTTTGGTTTCTTTTTAGGCGTTAATGGAGATAATATTGATGAAGTAATTAAACTTGACACGTCTAAACTGCTAGGCGTTTCTGATGACGGTCTTTACTTTACAAAGAAAGGAAACCTACTTGCAGACAATCCTGAAACAATGGAAAAACTGTTTGCCAACTGCAAATCAATTATTGCAATTCACTCCGAAAAAGAACAGGTTGTTGAAGAAAACGAAAACATCTATCGCGAAAAATATGGTAACGATGTACCAATAGAATTTCACCCGGTTATCAGAAGTGAAAAAGCTTGCTATGAAGCCACTAAACAAGCAATTGATTTAGCCAATAAACACAAGGCAAGATTGCACATTTTGCATTTAACGACCGAGGCAGAAACTCACTTATTCCGAAATGACATTCCTTTGAATGAGAAAAATATTACTACAGAAGTATCTGTTCATCATTTATGGTTTTCCGAAATTGACTACAAGAAATTAGGAACTCTAATAAAATGGAATCCGGCTATAAAAACTGAAAAAGATAAAAATGGACTTTTGGAAGCTTTATTGGATGACAGAATCGATATTGTAACAACCGACCACGCTCCTCATACTCTAGACGAAAAGCTAAAACCCTACTTTCAATCTTTGTCGGGCGCGCCAATGGTGCAACATTCTTTAAACATTATGTTACATTTTTTTCAACAAGGGCTTATCTCACTAGAGAAAATAGCAGAAAAAATGTGCCATAACCCAGCGACCCTTTATCGAATTGAAAACCGAGGGTTCGTCCGAAAAGGCTACTTTGCTGATTTAACAATAGTCGACCTAAACACACGTTGGACTGTTAGCAAAGAAAACCTTTTGTATAAATGTGGTTGGTCGCCACTTGAAGGAACAACTTTTTCTGCTAAAGTTACTCATACATTTGTAAACGGAAATCTGGTTTACGAACATGGAAATTTTGATGAAGATGCAAAGGGGAAAGCATTAACAAAGACGGATAGTTAAAAAATCTACAGCACCTGAGAGTGGCTTGGCGAAAGTTGGGTGGCAAATTTTGATCTCTGATTTTAGTACTTAACAGATGATTCCCAATCTATTACTATATTCAAGGATTAAATCTCATGAGCAATGAAAATCTTTAGTTCGTATTTATTGGGTCTTGTTCATGCTCCATTATTAATTATTCTATTTATCGGCTGCACGCAGTCAGCCAAGGTTACGCTTAGCGAATTAATTTCAGACTCACCTTCTATTATCGGTAAAAGTAGTTATCTAAACTCGCCCTTTGTGACTGCTGGCGATCGCGTTTATATGGTTGGCCATCAGGACGGAACATTCCCCGAGCTGGGATGGCATATCAAAGGTGAAATGGGCGGCATCTGGAATCATCCGATTAAATTGATGGATGGCTTTGACGTGGATCTTAGCTGGGATGAGCAAACGATCCAATTAAACCATGCCGATACGTTTGTTAATTATCCCTTTGCCAATAGACACCTTTATCGACTTGGGGAGCAAAATCTATCAATCGAACGGTGGCAATTTGTGCCCGATCACAAAGAAGGATTGGTGGTTCAATTCGTTCTGCACAATACTGGAGAGCAACATCAAAATTTTCAAGTTCAATTCAAAGGTCACTCAGACTTAAGGCCAACCTGGTTGGGTGAACGTACCAATATGGTTAACAGCAAAGATTCGGGTGCATTTAAAACTAACTTAGACTTATGGGTAGTTAAGGATAATGACAATCCATGGTTCGTTGCTTTTGGTGCCGATGAAAAATCAATTACCCATCAGGCAACATCCGGTTCCTATGCTGGTAGTGGTATGTCCGGATCGTTAACCTATAACATCTCAGTACCAGCGCACTCCAATAAAGTGATCAATTTTATTATCGCTGGATCCTATAAAAGTGAACAAGCTGCATTAACTTCTTACGAAGACATTAAGAAAAATTTCATTTCGGACTTTTCAAAAAAGCAAACTCGCTACGCAGCGTTGGCCAATCAATCTAAACTCACTATTCCTGATAAAAATTTGCAACAGGCATTTGAGTGGCTAAAGTATAACTGCGATTGGCTGGTGCGATCCGTTCCTGAAATTGGTACCGGCATTACCGCAGGAATGCCCGATTACCCCTGGTGGTTTGGTGTTGATAGTGAATATGCATTGAAAGGATACATGGCTATTGGGCAGAAAGAAATCGCGTATAAAACCATTGCACTGCTGGATAGTATGTCGGACGTAATTAATGGCAACGGAAGAATACTTCATGAGATGTCAACCAATGGTGCGGTATTTAATAAGGGTAACGTCAATGAAACACCACAGTTCGCATCGTTGATTTGGGAAGTGTATCAATGGACAGGAGATCGCGCATTTCTTGAAAAATATTTTCCAACCATCAAGAAAGGACTTCGTTGGTTGATGACAGAAAATGATTCCAACAAAAATCTTTTCCCAGATGGTTTTGGCATGATGGAAATTCATGGTCTCAATAGCGAAATGATTGATGTAGCGGTTTATACGCAACGCGCTTTCGCGGATGCTTCTCAACTAGCAGCAGCGTTGGGCGATGAAGCCTTGGCCAAATCGTATGCTCAGATAGCCGAACGACTAAAGGTAAAAATCAATCAGGAATTTTGGTCGGAGGAGTTTAACTCCTATGCCGACTTTATCGGAACCGATAAGCAAGCCCTGAAACTAATTGAAGATGCAATCGTGCGGGCTGATACCTTAAACAAACCCTGGGCTGTTGCTGAATTAAGAAATACGAAAGCTGCTATCTTAAAAAATCCATCCTCCCAATCACGGCCCTTTGTTCTTTATCACAATTGGGTTGTGAACACTCCTATGGAAATGAAACTGGCGGATACTGACAAAGCAAATCGGGCGCTGATCACGGCAGAAAAATTTGTAAACCCGTATGGCGTATTTGTTACAGGTATTGACCGCGATGAATCCGCTGGCTCCGATGATGGTTCGTTTAAAGGAAGTAAAGTTTTTTCATACACAGGTGCTGTTATGACGCTTCCAACAGGTGTGCAAGTGGTAGCCGAAAATAATTATGGGCATACCGATAAGGCACTCAACTTATTAAAAAAAATGGCGCGCACCTTTAGCTATGCCCTACCCGGTAGCATCTATGAAGTGTCGCCCGATTATGGAATGACTACCCAAGCCTGGAATATTTACAGTTTTGCTGTGCCAATTGTGCAGCAATTTTTTGGAATCCATCCCAATGCACCTCAAAAAAAGGTATCTATAGAATTACAAATGCCTGACGAATGGAATGACGCTTCACTGGAAAACGTAATGATAGCTGATAATACAGTATCTGTCTTCTACAAAAAATCAGGAGGTGAGATTTCGTTAAAAGTTGTACAGCAGAATTCGGACTGGACAATAGATATTATCCTTCCAAGAAACGCAAAGCCCGATTTTAAATTAGTTAAAGGAGAAGGCACATCAACTCGGGTAGATAATAAATTGGTGTTTAGCGCGGTGGGCGATGCTATTGAATTGGTGATCGAGGTTGGAAGTTAGAGATCAGAGATTAGAGGCTGGAGGTTAGAGGTCAAGTATCCTTCATTTACAACTCGGGCACTCCCATTCTTTGTGCAAATCGATAACGGTAACTATAGAAAGGTGGCGTTACCTGGGTGAAACAATCTCATAGATGGTGTTGCCGATCTTTTGAGGTATACCCTCCACCAGATACTTGGCACCTTCTGCTGTGTCAAGTTCACTCTTACTGTAATTCACGGGCGCAATGAATCTAAATACTTAAATGCCTGCCTTTGCCGAAACGTTTCAGTTGCCAGGTTCTTCCGTTTTATAAACTACTTAATTACCTGTACCCACCCCTTGCAAGCAGCTTCGCCTGCCACCTCTATATCATAGTAATAAACACCTGCTTCTAGATTTTCACCTGCCCAGTCATCTTTGTAATCTTTGCTTTCATAAACTTTTCCGCCCCAGCGATTGTAGATTACAACGCGCGCAGTGAGTGCTGAGCTTGATAATTTTCTACCACCATAGGAAATTACAAAGGTATTGTTCTCCAAAAATTCATCTGGCGTAATCACATTCGGCACTTTCAATTCAAAAATCGGAACGTCAATTCGATTTTCATAAATACACGATTCCTTAATGCCCAATAAACGAACTGAGTATAAGCCATCTGCACTGTAGGCATGAGTGGTAGCATCCAAATCAGAAGTATTACCATCTCCAAAATCAAAAAATACTTCTTCGTTGAGGTCGGTCAAATTAGCAACTTGCACCGTTGGACGATTTAGGCAATCATACATTTTTTGAAAATTAAACTTTAAATCTACACCAGGCACTACCCTAATATTAACCGTATCCTTCTTTACACATCCAATTGCATCGATTATTGAAACAACGTAGCCATCGTCTTCGGTTGGGTTAACAAGGGGTGACGCTAATGTTGAAGTAAATGTTTTATCCCAATTTTGCCACCGGTAAGTTACTCCGCCCGAAGCGATTAATCTTGTACCTGCAGCAAAGCACATTACCTGATCGGGCCCGGCAAAGCCACTTGGTCTTGACACCGTAACATTTGTAAATGTTGAATCTCTGCCCACACACGTGCCAATATCAAGAACCAAAAGTTTTACCTGGTAAATTCCAGGTTCTTTATAAGCATGTGTAACCGATGACGTGTCCTGTTTAAATGCTTGTCCACCATCGCCAAAATTCCATTCATAAAACTGCCCGCCAATACTTTTATTTTGAAACACGATGGCATCAGGCAAACAAACCCGATTAAGTCCGGGCATATCTAGTTTAACTGAGTTTGTTTGAATGCGTGCTTTCAACGATGATAAATCAAACTTAAACGCTGCATTGTTGCAGTTACGGCTCTTGTTAGTTCTACTCCACGCTCCAGGTGTTGTTGGAAAATCGGAGGATGGAAATCCATTAGGAAATTCACATCCCGAACATACTGCATGATACACTATGCCTCCTTTATCAAACCTACTAGTGCCACCATCAACATGAGTTTTGGATTGAGTACCGCCTAAGTAAGTAGCGTACAAAAGTTGTGAGGCATCATCGGTAAGCACAATAAAATAAAAATCCGATCCGCTGGTGTTCTTTTGAAAACCATCGGAGGTTATCGGCATTCCAACCGTTGAACTATTCCAAAATCCTAAAAGTTCGTTTAGCTCGCCACCCCAACCCGTCATATAAATATTATTACAATCATTAACCAAAAACGCAGTGGGCGAAATATTTGGAACAGGAGTGCCACTTCCAAATACGGTTGAAAAAACCAGGGTGGTAAGATCATTGCTAAACTTTTGCAAGAACTGTCCGCTGTTTGCGTTGTTGTAAACACCTGACGTAATAGGAAAAGAACCGGCTGTTTGGCCATATACATAAACATCCCCAGCGCTATTTAAATCCAAAAAGTAAACCTGATCAAATTGATTGGTACCGGTAAGAGTTGCAGCCAAAACTTCAGAACCATCATTTTTAATTTTAGCCATCCAGCCGTCAACGAGCCCCGCCTGGTTTGCTTGATAAGCTCCAGCGGTCGCAATAAAATCGCTACTGGCCGTTCCGCCACCAACAAAAATATTTTGCTCATCATCTAACTTGATTGTGTGGGAGGCATCCGCAGCAGACCCTCCAATAAAAGCCGCCCAAAGCATTTGGCTAAGTGTTGAATTTAATTTCAGAACGAGTGCATCAGAAGGTCCACCATGATAAGTCAATCCAAAACTGTTAGTAACCGGAAAATCTAACGATTGGGTAACAGAGCTCACATAGATATTTCCATCAGCATCGGGAATAATATCGCCCCGCAGTTGGTCACCATAATTTCTAACCAACGAACTTCCAGTTGGGTTCATACCATCATTAGCTGAACCACCTAAGTACGTGCTTGCTAAAAGTTGATTTCCGCCCTGACTAATTTTTGCAATAAATAAATCGGAGCCTGCGCTATACGGAATTACGTTGCTTTCAGGCAATCCACCATTGTACGAATTATCAATTGCTCCAAAAGTGGTTGGAAAATTAATGGAACTAGTTGTACCCAATATCAAAAGCTCTTTCTGAGAATTCATAACGAGGCTATGTGCTGACTCATTGTTACTGCCGCCCAGATAGGATGCATACAATAATTGTTTGCCTATTGAGTCATATTTTAGAACAGCGATATCATACGCACCACCGTAGTTAACCTGAAAAGCACCTGGTGTTGCAGGAAACGTGCCACCCAGGTTATGATTCGTTACGCCAGATGAATATAACGTGCCATGTTCACCGGGCGTAGCCGTGCTTCCCCAGTTATCAGCAGTTGATCCTGAGTACGTTGAAAATATTAATAACGGATCAATCACTAGCGGATAGCAAGTATCATACGATTCAGGGAATTCAAAACTTACCTGATCGTCTGATAATATGTAATTGCACTTTATGTAAATTTTTTCCCCGTCAATAATCTGGTAAGCAACGGGCTTCTTCTCGTAAAAGGTAAATTTAGAGGCATTAACTACCAGATCACCGTTTACCAGATTTACTTGATCAATACCTTTGTATTTATATTTAATAAGCGCGGGATCAGCGCCAGCAGCAAGATTGAAATCATATTTCAAATTGGAACCAAACCCGTAAACTTTCAGATCGATACCTTGATAATAATTAGAATACGAAACTCCTTCATAAGCAGCAACATTTGCACTCCAAGTTGATTTATCGGACCCAATAAAATAGTTGTAGTACTCAGGCTGTTTATTAAAAGGTTGTGAAATGGCTTGTTTATTAGATCCAAGAAAAGAAACCTGAACCCGATGTCCTTGAATCTGAATCTCAGATGCTAGTGAAGATTCATTTTCATTGCGATGCCCAAAGTCATGCAACTCGTCCATTCGTTGCTGATCGATAAACGTGTAAGAAAAACCACCCGACAACAAGTGCATACTACCTCCGGGAATGTGCGCTAAGAATTGAATCTCATCGTTCCATTGGCATTTATTTTCAATAAATTTCGTGCTAGGCGGATTTGCCAATGTCCACAATGAACTTGACAGCATTATGGATAGAAGGACAATCCGGATCACCGTTCGAGCGCGCATCCTCAAAGTTAACCCTCCTTCCGCAATACTTGCAAGGGTGGCGTTGAAATGACTTCGCGTGAATTCCACCAGCCAATTAAAACGGTTAGAACAATTACACCACCTGTAATAATAGCGAGTTCAATCAAGTTGACAGAAAATTGAATTTCGAAGAAAAACTTGGTTAGAAGCCACCCGCCTCCTATTGAAAGTACCAATCCCGTAATCGCAGAAAAGATACCTACATAACTATATTCAATAATTGTAATCTTCATAATTTGACTGGTGCGCGCACCAATAGTGCGTAGTAAAACATTTTCCTTTATACGTGCAAACTTGCTATTCATCACAGCACCCGCCAGCACAACCAATCCGGTTACAATGCTAAACAAGGCTAGAAAGCGAACCACCAAACCAATCTTGCTGAATAATTCATCAACCGTGCTGAGAATTAATTTCAGATCAATAAGCGATACATTGGGAAATCCAAAAACAAGTTCTTGCTGAAATTGAATGGCCTCTGACGGATTATCAACACGGGTTGTTGCCACCCAAATCTGTGGTGCATTTTCTAACACCCCGCTGGGGAAAACAAAAATAAAATTTGGTGGATCATTTGGCCATTCTACTTTGCGAATTCCGCTTATAAACGTTTTGATTGGCACGCCTTGAATATCAAACATGAGCGTGTCGCCTACTTTTACTTTTAAGGTCTCATGCATGCCTTCTGAGATGGTAACACCTACAGAGTCCTGAGCACCTGCTTTATATAAGTGCATCTCGCCTTCAATTAACTCTTCCGAACTATGCAGACTATCCCGATAGGTTACCCGATATTCGCGGGTGAGCGCCCAGTTTGGAATTTTTACCGAGTCGCTGTCCTGAAGTTTTTCCACCGTAAATCCATTGATCCCGCTTAAGCGGCAAGTAACAATAGGCACAACCTGATTAACGGGAAGGTTATGTTTACTTATTAATTTGACAACATCATCTTTTTGGCTGGATTGAATATCAAATAAAATGGTATTCGATTGATTTTCGTTGCCCCGGAATTCTACCTGGTTCAATAAACTACTTTGAATAATATTTAGTGTAGAGATAATAAAAGCTCCCAACCCAATCGTAACCAATAGCACTTGCGTCTGATTGTTAGGTCTAAATAAATTTGACAAGGCATGCCGAAAAATAAATGACCCATTTTTAGGGAAATATCTTCGCACCAAATAAAGTAATCCCATCGCCACAAGTGCGAGACTGCCAAGTGCTAATGCAAGACCAATAGTAAAAAGTCCGCCAGAAATAAAACTTCTGGTTTGATACGCTGCGGCCAACAATGGGAACAAGCCTATTAGAACAATGGCCGTCCATTTAGTTTTTGAAACAACTTTTGTTGAACCAAAATCTGCCCGCAGTACTGCCAATGGCGGAACAAACCGAACTGCCACTAAGGGAAGAATTGAAAATAAAACTGAAACAAGTGCCCCTATAAATATCCCCTCGCCAAAAGCTCGCCATGAAACTCCTAATTGTAACTCAAGCGGAAGGTAATCACCAAACGCGTACGGAATAAGCTGTTGAATTCCCACACCTAACAAAGCACCGATTATACTGCCCACAACACCCAACACAAAAATCTGGATGAAGTAAATGTTAAATGCTTGCCAACCGGATGAACCCACACATCGAAGTACTGCTACTTCTTCACGCTTTTCGCGCGCGTAGATATGCACGGAACTTGCTACACCAATGCAGCCCAAAATCAAGGCGATAAATGCCAGCAAAGAAAAGAAACGATAGACAGATTGAAACCCCTCGCCTAATCCATCCTTTCTACCTTGCACAGTTTCATACGAATACCCAAGATCTTCAACCAACGGCTTAATTAAGTTAATCGCATTTTCCGTTTGCTTTTCGGATGTGGTCTTAACAAACAGACTATAATTAATACGACTGCCAAACTGAACGAGGCCAGTAGAGTCGAGCGCGGCAAAGGAGATATAAACTGCTGGAGCAAGTGTTGCTGTCAACGCGCCCCCACCCGGAAATTTTTCAACAACACCGGCAACAATAAAATTCTTTGTCCCCAACCGAATAGTATCATTCGAGCTTACTTCATACTGTCGAGCCAACGATTCATCAAGCAAGGCATACCTACCGGTTTTCATTAACTCATACGCATTGGCCGGTTGCGTTACTATCTTTCCATAAAAAGGAAATGCACCTTCTAGCGCAGTTAATTTTATTAGTCGGCTTTGTTTGGTATTCAAGAACATCACCATCGATGGCATATCTGCATCTTTGGCCAACTCGCGTTTCGCGGTATCTAATCTTTTTATAAATCCTTTATCAAAAGGCTTATTGCTGTTGATTACCAAATCTGCGCCAAGCAATTCTTTAGCATTGTTATCCAACTCGCCTTGCATGGCATAGTTCAAAGAGCCAATCGCAACAACAGCAGCTATGCCCGTGATAAGCGAAGCCACAAAAAGAAATAAGCGTGAAAAATTGTGGCGACCATCGCGCCAGGCCATCAACCAAACCCATCGATCTTTAAAAATGGGACGAACCTCGCGTTTCAGCTTAATTATATATTCAATCATGCAAGATTCAGAATCCGTTCGTTCACTAATTTGCCGCCCTTCATCTGGAGGATGCGTTCAGTTTTTTGTGCCAGCTCCAAATTATGAGTTACTAAAATCAAGGTTGTTTTTTCTTCGCGATTCATTCCAAAAAGTAAATCGGTTATCTGTGTTGCATTCTCTTCATCTAGATTACCGGTAGGTTCATCGGCAAACAAAATACGGGGCGAGGTAATAAATGCACGTGCCAATGCCACACGTTGCTGTTCGCCACCCGACAGTTGCGTTGGGTAATGGGTGAATCGCTCACTCAATCCAACTCTGGCGAGCAAGTCTTTTGCTTTTGGAGCTATATTCTTTTCCCCCCGAAGTTCAAGCGGCACCATAACATTTTCGAGTGCAGTAAGTGTTGGCAATAGTTGGAAATTCTGAAACACAAATCCAACAAACTGATTTCGGATGTAGGCGCGATCATCCTCATCCATTGCATTCAACTTAAAACCCATAAGGGAAATAATACCAGAGGATGGCACATCTAACCCCGCACAAAGACCCAACAAGGTTGTTTTACCGCTACCCGATGGCCCTATGATAGCGAGACTTGTACCCTGAACGGCCTCAAACGATACATTATCGAGTACAGTCAAATTATTTTCGGCTGATTTATAAATCTTGGTAAGCCCCTCGGCTTTCAAAACGGTTTCTGGCATGATTATTTAGATTAACAGATCAGGATTTAAATCGTTTATTCGGTAAAATTGTTTCAAGTTAAATACCAACCCACGTAATATTATGGTAGTCGGCAAAAAAGCACTAATTATTGCAAGCTTTCTGTTTATTCAAGCCGTTCAAACTCCTAAAGTAATTCTTTTTTTTGGGGACAGCCTGACAGCTGGCTATGGTTTATCAACAGAAGAAGCATTTCCTGCTTTGGTTGAAAAAGAATTAAATAAGTCAGACAAAAAAGTAAAAGTTGTCAATGCCGGATTGAGTGGCGAGACTACAGCGGGCGGCTTGAGTCGCATTGATTGGATACTGCGGCAACCTGTTGATGTTTTTGTTCTGGAACTAGGTGCCAATGACGGACTACGCGGCCTGCCATTGGAGCAAACACGCAAGAATCTTCAAAGTATTATTGATAAGGTAAAAGCAAAATATCCGGATTGTAAGATAGTGCTGGCGGGCATGATGGTGCCACCAAATATGGGCAAGCAATACACCGAAGAGTTTAGAAATATTTATCCCGACATGGCCAAAAAAAATAAGGCAACCCTAATTCCATTTATTTTAGAAGATGTGGGCGGTATCGAAAAACTAAATCAGACCGATGGCATACACCCCAATGTTGAAGGCCATAAAATAATTGCCAATAACCTGAAGAAGGTTTTTGAAAAGCTTATCTAAATAGTTGCCTCAGGCGAAGAGCGTAAAAATCTACTAATTCGTGGCTTTATGCACCGCACGATTTTAACTAACTTTAATTCAAATTAATTGCTATGAAAGCCATTGAAATAACTTCCAAGACCGATAAAGCAGGTAATCTTAGAATAGAGTATTAATTAGATAAATCAGAAAGTAACGTTCGCATACTCATATTGTTGGACGAGGATTCTAAAGCGAATGAAGCTGACTTGTGGTTAAAATCTGCATTAAAGAGTCCAGCCTTTGATTTTCTAAATGACGAAGAAGAAATTTATTCTTTAAAAGACGGAGAATCAATTTCATGATTAGAGGTTCAATTGTACTGGTGGCATTTCCATTTGATGACTTTTCTACTTAAAAAGTTAGACCAGCCCTTTGCCTAACTTCGGAAATAGGGAAGCATGAGCATATTATTGTTGCCTTTATCTTCAGTAAAATTCCAGATGAACTGTGAGACAGTGATTTGTTGCTAAGTCAACAGTCATCTGATTATGGGGCAACCGGATTACTCGTTGAATCTGTTATTAGCCTTCATAAGTTGGTGACCATCCCAAAGTCATTGATCAAAAGAAAATTAGGTACACTTGGTGAATCTTCAAAGAAACTGGTGGTGAGTAAAATAATACAACTTATCGAATCATGATTTCTTTTCTATCTAACGACTTTCTTTAATCCTGCACTGATTTTATCAACCCACAGTGTATACATTTTTCCTGATGGATGTAATCCATCACCCGCCACAAGTTCTGGTTCATCTAATCCTCGTCTGGAGATCTCGGTAATATTAAAATAAGTGATCCTATACCTGTCTGTTATTCGCTTATTGATTTCATTGAACTCATTGATCTGAGTTGTGATTGATTCTTGCTTCGATTTCCCGTAAGGGGTAAACCCATAATCGGGAATAGAAACGACAAACACGTTTTTGTTTTTTCCTTTGGCTAAATGGATGGCAGTCTTCAATAATTCTTCAAACTCAGTTTCATATTGTTTGGCCGACTTCCCCTGATATTGATTGTTAACGCCAATTAAGAGCGATACTAAGTCATACCCTGTCTTTAGATCTGCTGACTTGATTGCACCAGCGAGATCATCGGTGCGCCAACCGGTGGTAGCTATAATTTTTGGATCGGAGATGTTTAACTTCTTTGCCAATTGATTAGGCCAGCGATCTTGTTCCGCTACACTTTCACCGATCGTATACGAATCGCCCAAGGCGAGAAACTTAAATTCTTTCTTTTGCATTAGCATAAAAAGACTGAGAATAATAAAATTGAAATAATAGACAATCATAGTCAACAATGTAAGTAAATCGATCGCATTCAAGAATTCAAATTTGAAATTATTGTTAATTTGAACTTCTTAAAAGATTACCATGAATTATTTATCCCTTGCACTTTTGATTGTCTCTGCTGATGTTTGGGGTCAATCCTTGTCGTTAAAACCGTTTGACATTGCAATTAATTCTTCATTTCGCGGATTATCCGTAGTTGATGATTCAGTTGTGTGGGCTAGTGGCAGCCAGGGTTGGGTGGGGAAAAGTTTAGATGGTGGCAAGCATTGGAACTTCAAACAGGTGCCAAGGCATGAAAAGTCTGAATTCAGATCGTTGTACGCGCTCAATAAAAACTCAGCGATAGTTGCTAACTCAGGTTCGCCCGCTAATATCTTAATTACTAAGGACGGAGGCGAAACCTGGAAAACAGTTTACACGAATTTGCATAAAGATGCTTTTTTTGATGGCATTGATTTTTGGAATAGCTCCAATGGAATAATTTATGGTGACCCGATTGATGGTCGCATGTTGTTACTCTCTACAAATGATGGTGGCAACTCATGGAATGAAATACCCGAAAAACAACGCCCACAATTAAATGAAGGCGAAGCTTCCTTTGCGGCTAGCGGCACCGGCATCCGGTGTTACGATCAATCAAGGTTATTGATTTCTACGGGTGGAAATGTTTCCCGACTGTTTACTACTTCCAACCTTGGAAAATCCTGGAAGATTTACTCGCCACCCATTATACAAGGTGAAAGCAGCACTGGAATTTTTTCGTTCGCATTTCGCGATGCACGCAATGGAATTGTGGCAGGTGGCGACTATGTGCGCGATACACTGGCCATACAACATATTTTTGTAACTAAAGATGGTGGTAAAACATGGGCGCAACCGGTAACCCCTACCCGCGGCTATCGCGAATGCATAGAATATATTTCCAACACCGTGGTGCTTGCTGCCGGCCCGAAGGGCATTGATATTTCAAATAACAATGGACTGGATTGGGCACCACTCTCGGATGAACAGGGGTATCATGTAATAAGAAAAGCACGCCATGGGAATTTGGTTATACTGGCAGGCAACAAAAAGTTGGCGCAGGTAAGTATCAAATAAGAGCTCTGGAAATCTCATGAATAAGAAATATCGGCTATTGCATATAGTCTTGTGTTGAGGGCGAACAGCTTGGACAGTTAAGACCAAACGGGCATAGGCACACTTACTTGCCTCTGCGTCTCCCTTGGGATGGTTACACAATACGCAAAACACACAACAAAATCGCTTAATTTAGCGCTATTGAATGCATTCATGCGTAGTTCAGAAACCGATTTATTTAATTCACCAGACAAGGAAACCTTTTTTGCAGAAGTTGTTCTACCGGTTCCTATTCCAAAATTTTTCACCTATCGGGTGCCGGCAGAATTAAATTCTATTATTAAAAAAGGACAACGGGTAATTGTTCCGTTTGGGCAAAAGAAAATCCTTACGGGAATAATTGCTGAACTACACAATCAACCCCCTAAGGAATACGAAGCCAAATACATTCATGATATTCTCGATGTTGATGAAGTAATTTACGAACAACAATTCGAGCTTTATAAATGGATTGCTGATTACTATCTCTGCACGTTAGGCGAAGTTGTTCAGGCTGCCCTACCCTCCGGACTCAAACTTTCGAGTGAGTCGATGGTGCAGTTGCGGCCTGGATTTGATTTAGACGAATCTGAATTTGATTTCTCAGAAAAGGAAAGGATTCTGCTTGCCCGATTAAAGTCAGACACGCTTAGTTATACCGAGGCGGCCAAACTGCTTGGCACCAAATCGATTTATTATATTCTGAAATCATTGGCCTCAAAAGAATCAATTATCTTATTTGAAGAGGTTAAGGAAAAATTCAAACCCAAGACCGAGAAACATCTTCGCATTCACTCAAATTATGCTTCTAAACAAAATCTAGAAGCTTTGTTTGAAACGCTAGCTTCAAAGCCAAAACAAGAAGCAGTTTTATTGAAATATTTACAAGAAGTACCAGTATTTAACGGCCCTGAACTTAACCAACAGGGCATTCCGAAAGTAAAATTGCTGGACGCTACGATTTCAGAATCGTCTGTCAATACACTAATCAAAAAACAAATTCTTGAAGAGTTTGAAGTGATCGTGCCGCGATTCGGTTTTCCTGATAACGCCCATCAGCACCCGGTGCTGCTAAGTGAACTCCAGGAAAATGCCCGCAACGAAATTTTGAAAAGTTTTGAAACCAAGACTACTACCCTTCTGCATGGAGTTACCGGCAGTGGTAAAACGGAAATCTATATTGACCTGATTAGAAAAGCACTCGAAGGGGGTTCTCAGGTTTTATTACTACTGCCGGAAATTGCTTTGACCACTCAAATTGTTCAGCGACTTAAAAAAATGTTTGGCAGTGAGATGGGTGTATATCATTCCAAATTTTCAGATAACGAGCGGGTAGAAGTTTGGAATGGCGTGCTTACAGGTAAGTTTCGGTTTATCATTGGTGTGCGTTCGGCCATCTTTTTACCCTTCGATAACCTTAGCCTGCTGATTGTTGATGAAGAACATGATGCTTCGTATAAACAACACGACCCGGCCCCGCGCTATCATGCCCGTGATGTAGCCATGGTAATAGCCCAAATCCATCATGCAAAAGTTTTGTTGGGTAGTGCCACGCCATCCACCGAATCGTATTATCAAGCCATCACAGGTCGCTATGGATTAGTTTCTTTAACCCACCGCTTTGGCGAAGCTCAACTACCTGAAATTGTTTTTGCTGATTTGAAAATAGAGAAGAAAAGAAAGACGAACAAAGGCGAATTCTCTTCCTTACTATTGAAGGAGATACAATCCACCATCGATAAAAAAGAGCAAGTAATACTCTTTCAAAATCGCAGAGGCTACTCACCACTGGTACAATGTGAAGATTGCAGTTGGGTGCCTAAGTGTATTAATTGTGCAGTAAGTCTCACCTATCATCAATATCGCCATGCGTTAATTTGTCATTACTGCGGTTATCGTGAAGAGCTACCAAATCAATGCCCAACGTGTTCAAGTAAAAGAATTCTCACGCTGGGCTATGGTACAGAAAAATTAGAAGAGGAGCTGAAGTTTCATTTCCAGGAAACAAAAATCCAGCGTATGGATTTAGACACTACGCGATCACGCACCGGATACGAAACTATTATCGAAGGCTTTGAAAGTGGAGAGACCAATATACTTGTGGGCACACAAATGGTTACAAAAGGCCTCGACTTTGATCGGGTAAGTTTAGTGGCCGTATTTGACACGGATCGGATGATGCACTTTCCAGATTTCCGGTCTTATGAACGAGCGTTTCAATTGATCACGCAAGTAAGCGGTCGCGCGGGTCGCAGAGACAAACAAGGCCAGGTAATTTTACAAACATCTGATCCAAAACATCCCTTATTTAAATATGTACTTGAAAATGATGTTACTGGTTTTATCCAAGATCAGCTGCACGATCGGCAACAACATCATTATCCACCCTTTACCAGGCTGATCGATATTACTATTAAACACACCGATAAAAAAATCGCAAAAGCAGTTGCCGATACATTGGCTAATCAATTAAATGAAAAATTAAAAAACGTTCGCATTATGGGGCCTGGCGAGCCCATGGTTTCTAAAATCAGAAATGAATTCCTTATGATGATTTTACTAAAGATAAAACGCGATCAGGGAAAACTAAGTGAAATTAAATCAGTTTTATATCATGCTGCCAATGATCTTCAACAGACTAAAGAATATCGCAACGT
>Ga0209181_10004593_pt1 | contig 20398 bp, 17 predicted proteins | sample MAT05_FD_187208 | JGI IMG/M metagenome (GOLD analysis project Ga0209181, IMG submission 187208) | Freshwater microbial communities from Lake Fryxell liftoff mats and glacier meltwater in Antarctica - MAT-05 (SPAdes) (version 2) | ecosystem: Environmental > Aquatic > Freshwater > Ice > Liftoff... | reverse complement strand
CAAGACTTCAGACTTCAGACACAAGACTTCAGACATCAGACACAAGACTTCAGACTTCAGACACAAGACTTCAGACTTCAGACACAAGACTTCAGACACAAGACTTCAGACTTCAGACACAAGACTTTAGACTTCAGACTTCAGATACAAGACTTCAGACTTCAGACACAGACACATGATGGAGACATAAGAACAAAGTATTCAAACCAGAATAATAGTTTTTTAGTGTGCGGCCATGCAGCTAAGTAGGTAAATAGAAATAGTCGTAGTTTTTAATTTCATTAATTACCTTATTATCAAGGGTTTGTGAGACTGTGGACTGTCGACTATTGACTTTGGACTACTTATACAACTGTGCAGCCATTTATGTTTTTTCCAAGCGATGCAAAATCTCCTTGCTCAACTCCAGATAATCGGTTGCGCCGGGCGATTTGGGACTATATTCAAAAATATCTTTGCGTTGTGCCGGTGCTTCTGCCAGAGCAATATTGTCACGGATATAGGTTTTAAACACCTTATCCCCAAAATACTTGTGAATTGTTTCCACCACATCCCGATTGAGTACGCGACGACTGTCGTACATGGTGGCAATGACACCAGCCATTTCTAAATTTTTATTCAACCTGAAACGCACCTTGTCAATGACCTGTTTAATTTTGGCCAAGCCCTGCACCGCCAGAAACTCTGTTTGGAGCGGTATCAAAACATACCGGCTGCCCGTCAAAGCATTAAGCGTCAGCAATCCCAACGAAGGCGGGCAGTCAATCAATATATAGTCATAATTGTCAACAACCTGATTGAGCAACTCGCGCAGAATGTATTCTCTTCCGGCTTCGTTGATGAGCTCCATTTCTGCCCCCGAAAGATCAAGCGAGGAAGTGATCACATCCAACCCTGGCCGGTGCGTGTAAGGCTCTAATTCACCTTCACCCCGAAGCGCCTCATAAATCGTGTGTTTCTGGCGTGGTATCCCGAGAGAAATGGTAAGATTGGCCTGCGGATCAAGGTCAATGAGCAACACTTTTTTGCCTAATTCTTTCAGGCCCGCACCAATATTGATAGCGCTGGTCGTTTTACCGACACCGCCTTTGTGATTCAACAATGATATAATAATTCCCATAAAGGTAGTTATGAGTGATCTGTGATCCGTTATATGCGAAGGCACGGTATTAAATTCCGGTAAACCATACCCTCAAAAGAGTGAACACAATCACTTATACAATTGGCAAAGGTAGGGTATTTTTTGAAATTTACCTGTTTTTTCTCAAAATTCTAATTTCCAGCTCAGGTTTGGTATCAAACCCAATTGTAATTTTGTCGCCGTTTTTTGTGTGAATGGTTCATAATAATAATACGCAACGTTGCGGGCGTTGGTAACATTTTGAAAATCAATGGCAAAAGTGCTGTTCCGCCGATCTGCTATATGGCGTTTCCAATAACAACGAAGGTCAATACGATAAAAATCGGGCAGGCGTTTGGTGTATACAGGGGCATTTTGTACCCGAACCCTGGTATCAAACGGGTTGCGATCGGCAGTTACCGGTACATCTAAAAACCCATCCCGGTACGTGGCGCGACCACTCACACCAAATGTCCGTAACCTGGCACCTTTGGGCGCAATTAGCCATTCTTTTCCAACGGTAATATTGGCGATATTTCCGGCGCTCCAGCGGCTCTGCCGCCACACCTTGTCGCTGCCCGTATAGTCAACTTTCAGAAATGTCAGGTTGGTATTCCAAAAAAGGCCGTTGTTAAACAAGCGTTCTACCGTTATTTCAATACCATAATGCCTTCCACGCCCGCCATTCGTCAAAGCATCTTTAGAAATAAGACCTTCCACCTGATTAACCAAAGAAAATGCATTAGACTGGCTAAAAGAAATCGGAATATCCCACAATTGCTGCGCAAACACCTCACTATAGACGCGAATATGCTGGTTGACCCTATAATCAAACCGCAGGGAAGCCTGTTGGGATCGCGTAAAATTCAACTCGCGGTGGTACATCAGGTCCTGATGACCCGCTCCTGTTTCAACGGAGTCAATGCCTGCATACAGCCAAGTCGGTTGTGCTTCGCTATACAAGCCCCAACTACCCGAAATCAGGCTTTTTTTGCTCAGTCGATGTGTTGCCATCAAGCGCGGTTCTACGGAGAAATTCCCGTTAAAAGCCGCCAGGTGCGTGTGCAGCCCGCCTTTCAGGGTGGTCTTTTGTGCAGCGCTGTTCCATTCCCATTCAGCCCAGGGTTGCCAAAAATGTAACGGTTCAGGGCTGCTGCGGTAATACACTTCCTGGATTCGGCGGCTACGACCGTCAAATTGACGGCTACTCCAGTTGAGCCCCCCCCGAAGCCTGTTTTGGTTATTTATACGCCGTTGGGCGGTGGCGTTTCCGGCCATCCGGCTATCCGTTCCGCTTTCCCTTGAATTTTCTGTAATGTCCGCAAATACCGAATTTATGGTGCGTTCATTTTGTTGAATGGAGCCAATCAGTACCGTCTTTAGCCAGGCCTTTTTGCCCAAACTGATTAAATGGGTAACACCTGCCAACCCCGTTTTGCCCGAGTAATCAATATCCAACAATTCTTTATACGCCTTTATTTCGTCGCGATTTTCGGTGTGCGCAAAAACGTTAGACGACTGTCCACCCATGCCAAAAAAGGTAAATTCTCCTGCTTTTTTTGTGGGAAAATGTAAGTTCAGGGATAAATCCTGAAAAGCGATGGATTCATTGCCAAAAGAAATGCCCATTTGCCCTAACAATCCCACGAAAGAATAGCGATAATTAACCAAATAGGACGCTTTTTTCTGTCGGGAAAAAGGCCCTTCCGCAGCCAGGTCAACCCCGATCAAACCCGCCTGAACGGTATATTCCGGGTGTTCGGTATTGCCCCGCCGAAGATAAATATCCATGATTCCGCCAGTAGCATCGCCATATCCGGCCGGAAAGGCACCCGTGAGCAAGGCCGAACGATCAATCAATTGAGCAGAGAACATCAACACCCCCCCGCTGGCAGCAGCGGGCAGATCGCTAAAAGTACCCGCCCCGGGCAGGTGATTGGGGTTGACAATATCTACCCCTTCTAAACGCCAGCGTACGGCATTGGGCGTGTGTCCGCGCACACTGATGCCATTGGCCTGGTCATCGGCACCCGCTACGCCCGGAGCTGCCTGCGCCAGCCGGGTGGGATCGAAAAAGGTAGCCGGGTACCGTAAGGTTTGTTCGCGGGTAAGGGAAATTTCGCTCAATACCTGACTTCGACGACGGCCTATATTATCCGCTGAAACAGTCAGTTCCGGTAAAGCAACCGAAGCGCGCCGCAAAGCAATATCCAAGGCCGTTTCTTTGCCCGATGCCACTGATATTTCCGTAAAAGCCCGATACTCAAATCCATTTAAAGACACTTCGCAGCGGTAATAACCTGCCTTCAATGTCGGGAATCGAAATACCCCAATACTATCGGTTAATACGGGTTCTATCAGCGAATTTTGCGCAACAGTAGGGATTAACTGCACCTTTACACCCTTCAAATAAGCACCATTATCGGCATCGCGTATTATACCGCGCAGGGATTGTCCTGACAAAGGCGACCCGGGGAATAAAAGGTATACTGCAACCAAATATCTCCACCAGCGCAAAAACAGGGAAAAACAAAGGCCCTCTTTAGCAGCAGCCTCCTGTCGAATAAAAAACCACATAATACAGTTGTGCGTTAGGTATCAAGTAGTCAGCAGTCAGCAGTCCCGCAAACCCTTGATAGTTAGTTAGTTAGTTAGCAAAATTAAAACTGCGTTTATTTTAACCCACCCACTTAGTTTACAGTGTACTTAGTGCTAGTGCCGCGTCCAGTGAATAACGCACCGTTTTGCGGCCCTATTTCTCGCTCCATTTCGTTATTCGTCGGTTAAAATGTCCCGCATTTCGCCCTCCTCATGCCTAATGGAGCAAAAAATAGGTCTCGCCAACCTGCACCCCATTTACTGGACGCGGCACTAGCCATAAACGTTGCCGGGGCTACGTTCCTTTTTTTATCAATTGGATGACCCGGTAATGCTATTTCTCAAAGTGGCAAAGTAGCATTACTAAGGAACGGTGTCAGAATAAAGCACTAAACTTAGGTAGATTAGTTTGACTCTTTGACAATTTTTGTAGTTGCACCCAAAAGCAGGTTTAAAAAAATGACTATTCTGTTGAAAATCATACGCTTATGGAATCTTGAAAGTTTCGTAAAACCCCACACCACAAAAATTGTCAAAGAGCCATTAGTTTTTGCTCAAATAACGATCTTTTTGCTTTGTACTCATACGATGACTGGGAGTCATCGTATGAGTACAAAGCAAAAAGATGGGCAATTTGAGTGAAAAGGAATCAGATAAGATGGATACTTTATTTTGACACCGTTCCTAATGCATCAATATCAATAGTTTGCCGACTGTTGACGACACAAGATTTTTTTGGGGCGACAAAACTACGGAAAAATTTAGGATTAAAAAATTTCAAGCCTTAAAGAATGGATAAAAGATGGTATCGCGGTGTATGCGTGAATCACGTCGCACCCTACGTTTTAGAACAACTCCTTTTAACGGTTGTGGGCTGCCGGTGAAACTTGGATTAGGTCTGTCTCCTGCCGATAAATTTTATTTTTTTGAAAAATATCTTTTTCAGGCAGCGAATTTAACCTGCCCTGTATCTAAGTAAAGTTATGATTCGTCAATTCTTTGCATGGAAAGTAGAAATAAGCGTTTTTGCGGTGCTTGCGGTATTAGCCGGCTGCCGGAAAGACGAAATTACTTTCATTGCTTATACGCCCACTGCGGAATCTTTGAATACTGTATTGATGAGCGCCCCCGCTTTTCAAAGCACTTCCGCTTTTAATTTTTCAGGAGCGGTACCAGATACCATATTGTCTACCGCTGACGGCTATAAAGTTCACCTTACCGATACCGAAACCTTATTTGCTGATGACTCCGGAAAATTGGTGCCTTGCAGTTCCTGCAACACACTGCGCGTGGAGATAGAATCTGCTACCCAAAGGGGGACTATCATTGCTAAAGGGCTTTCCACTTTAGATGCCTCCGGTCGTTTGCTGGAGGCCGGCGGCACCCTCAAATTCAGTGCTAACTGTCAGGGCAAGAAATTGCAGTTGCACAATAACCGAAGTCTGAAAGTAGAAGGCCCCGAAATCACGTCCAACGATAAATTTTTCTTGTTTGAAGCACCTGATTTTGGCAATAGCATCTTTGGTGGTTGGAGCAGCACCGGGCAGGAAGCCATACCTGTACAATCCACCTCCAGCACAGCCTTTTCAGTGGAATTAAAACAATTGGGTTGGTTGAATTTGGGCCGCTACCTTCCCGGGGCTACCCGGGCTTGTTATGCGCTGTTGCCGGCCGAATATTCCGGAGACAATACCCGCGTATATTTTGTATCAAAAAAAGAAGTTGCCGTGGCACCCATGATTTACGTGGCCGACAAGCGATTTTTCAGACTGAACACAGCCCCATTAAATTCCCCGGCTCAAATCGTTACCATCAGCAAAATGAGCAATGGCTGGCGTTTTTTCCGCAAGGATATTGACCTCAATACCCAGACTTCCTTTGGCATCATTCCCAAAGAAGTCACTGAAAAACAACTCATAGAACAATTAGCAGCGCTGTAAGCGCTCCGTAAAATACCCGTGTTTAGTAATTAAAAAGTCGGGCTGGAAAAGTCCAGTCCCGGCTTTTTTTATTTCTTTTCGTCTATATTAAAGATTTATCCTTGCAATATTCTCCCCGAACGTTATTCCTGCAACACGTAGCGCAGACCTCTCCAGCCCCTATGGCATTAGAAATCGAATATGCTGAAGGGTGCTATTTATTTGACCGGGCAGGAAAGAAGTACCTTGATTTAATTGCCGGAATCGGCGTCAGTGTATTGGGCCACCGGCATCCGGTGGTGGAGGATGCCGTTCGGGAACAGTTGGGGCGTTATTGGCATACCTTAGTCTACGGGGAATACGTGTTGGCCCCACAAGTCCGGCTGGCCGAATTGTTATCTAGTCGGTTGCCGGGGTTAGATTCCGTTTATTTTGTTAATTCCGGGACAGAAGCGACCGAAGGCGCCATGAAATTGGCCAAGCGCAGCACCGGACGTCGGGAAATGATCGCCTGCCGCTATGCTTATCATGGCAGCACACAGGGGGCCGCGTCCCTCATGTGGCCAGTGGATTTTACGCTTCCTTATTATCCCTTGTTGCCTGGCATCCGGCATATTGACTTTAATAACGATGCCGACATAACTCAAATCACGCACCAGACAGCTGCCGTAATTATAGAAACTGTGCAGGCGGAATCGGGTATTACCGCTCCCCGCCGAGAATGGCTGCAAGCGCTTCGCCATCGTTGCACGGAAACTGGCGCTTTGCTGATTTTGGATGAAATTCAGGCCGGATACGGCCGCACCGGCACCCTATTTGCCTTTGAACAGTTTGGTATAAAGCCCGACATTTTGCTCTTAGCCAAAGGCTTTGGGGGTGGAATGCCAATTGGTGCCTTTGTGGCCTCGAAGGAATTGATGTCCACCTTGTCCTACGATCCGCCATTAGGTCATATTACTACCTTTGGAGGGCATCCGGTTTGTGCAGCCGCAGCCCTGGCTACGCTACAGGTTTTGACAGAGACTGACCTGATCGCACAGGTGCCTCACAAAGCAGACCTGTTTCACCAGTTATTGATACACCCACACATTCGGGAAGTGCGTAGCGCCGGGCTTTGGCTGGCAGTAGACCTTGGAGACGCGGCAGCCATACAGAGGGTCATTCACCACTGCACCGCCGCAGGGTTGATTACTGATTGGTTCTTGTTCAACGACCGCAGCCTGCGCATTGCTCCGCCACTCATCATCAGCGAAGCGGAGATACGGTTCGCCTGTGCGGTGTTGCTGGAAGGGATCAATCTTGCTGTATAGTCTGACACAATTCTACCAATACCCCGTTAACAGATTTAGGGTGCAAGAAAGCCACCCATTTATTGTCCGCTCCGCGCTTGGGCTCCCGGTTGATTGGTACAAAACCTTCCTTTTCTAAGCGATCTATTTCCGCACGGATATCGGCTACTTCAAAAGCTAAATGGTGGATGCCTTCTCCGCGTTTTTCTATGTATTTTGCAATAGGGCTTTCCGGGCCTGTGGCTTCCAAGAGTTCAATTTTGCTTTGCCCGACCTGAAAAAAAGAGGTTGCCACTTTTTCTGTTTCTACAATTTCAATTTTGTAAGGTGCAACACCCAGCAACCTGGCATATAGGTCGTTGGCTGAGTCCATGTCGCGAACGGCAATACCGATGTGATCAATTTTTAACATAACATTTGTAAATAGAAATAATAGTGGTTTTGAATTTCAGTAACTACTTTATTATTCACCCCCTGCCCCAATGCCGTTAAGTTAGGCGTATAACATTGGTAAATTGCCCATCAAAAATGGCAAATTATAAAGGAAACCGCCTTTAACTTAATGACATTGCCTGCCTCTTCCATTGGAGAGCTATGACCTGCTGACTATCGACGGTGAACTACATATCTTTCCTCAATGCCTAAAATGTCGAAATCCCGTGGTCACCATCGCCATGTCCACTGAATTGCAATAATCAATGCTCTCCTGATCGCGGACAGAGCCGCCGGGCTGAATAACCGCCGTAACACCGGCCTGATGGGCTATTTCTACACAATCTGCAAAAGGGAAAAAGGCATCGGAGGCCATGACGGCTCCGGTGAGATCAAATCCAAAGGCTTGCGCTTTGGCGATGGCTTGCCGCAAAGCATCCACGCGGGAGGGTTGGCCGCAACCCATACCGATGAGTTGGCGTTCTTTTATCAAAGCGATGGCATTCGATTTCAGGTGCTTGACACACCGGGCGGCAAACAATAACTCGCCTACTTCTTTTGGCGTGGGTACGCGCTGTGTGACGGTTTTTAGGTCTGCTTCGGTTTCTATTTTCAAGTCAGTGTCTTGCTCTACTACGCCATTGAGCAGGCTGCGAAAACTGCGGGTGCGCGATTCAAAAGATTTGATTTTCAGCAGGATGCGTTGTTCCTTTTTGGTCAATAATGCCAATGCATCGGCATCGAAATCGGGGGCAATCAATACTTCATAAAACAGTTTATTGATCTCTTTAGCCGTTTCCAGATCAATTCTAGTATTGGTCACAAAAATACCGCCGAAAGCAGCAACCGGGTCGCAGGCCAAGGCTGCTTTCCACGCTTCTATGAGCGTATGCCGACGTGCTACACCACAGGTATTGGTATGCTTGAGGATGGCAAAGGTGGGTTTGCCCAATTGAAACTCCCGCATGAGTTGCACGGCAGCGTCAATATCAATCAGGTTGTTGTAGGAAATAGATTTGCCGTTCAATTTGTCGAAAACCTGCTCGAAATCGCCAAAAAACACCCCGGCCTGGTGCGGGTTTTCTCCGTAACGCAACATATCGGAGCGGTGAATGGAGTATTTAAAGGAAATATCAGCAGTGCCCTCGTCGAACCAGTTGAAGATGGCAATATCGTAGTTGGAAGAGACTTTGAAGGCACGGCGGGCAAATTCGCGGCGTTGTTCCGGCGTGAAATCCCCATTTTGGGTTTCTAAGAGGTCTAAAAACAACTTATATTCATCTTTTGACCCCACTACTACTACGTCTTGCCAGTTTTTGGCGGCTGCCCGAATGAGCGATACCCCGCCGATGTCTATTTTTTCAATAATCTCCGATTCGTTGTTCGTAACGGCTACTGTTTCCTCAAATGGATAGAGGTCTACGATCACGCAATCTATTTCAGGGATATTATATTGGGCCAATTGCGCCAAATGTTCCGGAGACCGGCGAGCCAGCAAACCGCCAAAGACGGCGGGGTGCAGGGTTTTTACGCGGCCATCCAAAATACTGGGATAGCCCGTCAGGGACTCTACCCCTACGACCGGGATGCCGAGCTTCGAGATGTACGATTGAGTGCCGCCAGTGCTGTATAGCGTAACGCCCAAAGCGTGCAGGCGGCGGATGATGGGGTCAAGGCCCTCTTTGGAATAAACGGAGATAAGTGCAGAACGCATAGAGTTTTGTTGAGCGGTTGAGCGGGGGTTGAGGGTTGAGCGGGGATTGAGCGGTTGAGAGCGATTTGTGTATCGCCTAAACTTCTAAGTTATTAGTTACTCGTTCCTAAACTTCTACCCCCCTGACAATGATTCCTAACTCCTCCAATTGCTTTAATTTTATTTCACCCGGTGCATCAATCATCATATCACGACCCTGATTGTTTTTAGGAAATGCAATAAAATCGCGGATGCTGTTGGCGCCATTCATCACGGCGTTGAGGCGGTCGAAACCAAAAGCAATACCACCGTGTGGCGGGGCACCGTATTCAAAAGCGCCGAGCAGGAAGCCAAACTGATTTTCTGCCTCTTCCGGTGTGAAACCCAACAATTTGAAATTGCGGCTTTGCAGGTCGCGGTCGTGGATACGAATGGAACCACCGCCGATCTCTACGCCATTGAGCACGAGATCGTAAGCATCGGCGCGGATAGACTTTAGCACCACGTGGTCATTGGATTCCATTTTCACAATATCGTCCGGTTTGGGCGAGGTGAAGGGATGGTGCATGGCAAAAAAACGCGCTTCATCTTCATCCCACTCCAAGAGCGGAAAGTCGAGTACCCAAAGGGGTTTGAAATCGGCGGGATTGCGCAAGCCGAGGCGGTTGCCCATTTCTAAGCGCAGTTCGCCGAGTTGCTTGCGGGTTTTCTCCTCTTCTCCACAAAGCACAAAAAGTGCGTCGCCGGGTTTGGCACCAGCACGTTCCAGCCAAATTTTCAGGTCTTCCGGTGTATAAAACTTATCTACTGACGATTTTATGCTGCCATCTGCTTCATATTTTACATAAACCAAACCTTTTGCTCCAATTTGCGGGCGTTTTACCCATTCTGTTAGTTCATCAATCTGTTTGCGCGTGTAAGCTGCACAACCAGGGGCGGCAATGGCAACGACGGATTCAGCACCGTCGAAAACGGGAAAACCTTTGCCTTTGGCGATGTCTGACAGGTAACAAAACTCCATACCAAAACGCAGATCGGGTTTGTCGGAACCATACAAACGCAGGGCATCGTCGTATTGCATTCGGGGGAAATCAGAGAGTTCGATCCCCAACGCTTCGCGGAACAGTTGTTTTGTCAGCCCCTCGAAAGTATTTAAGATGTCTTCCTGGTGCACAAACGACATTTCGCAGTCAATTTGCGTGAATTCCGGCTGCCGGTCGGCGCGCAGGTCTTCATCGCGGAAGCATTTTACAATCTGAAAATATTTATCTAAACCTGCCACCATCAGGATTTGTTTAAATGTCTGAGGTGACTGTGGCAGGGCGTAGAATTGGCCTTTATTCATACGGGAAGGCACCACAAAATCGCGGGCACCTTCGGGCGTACTCTTAATGAGGTTGGGGGTTTCTACTTCTACAAAACCCTGTGCGGCCAAATATTTGCGGGTTTCGATGGCCAAATTGGAGCGGAACAGCAGGTTTTTTTGCACTGCATTGCGGCGTAAATCCAAATAACGGTATTTCATGCGCAGGTCATCGCCGCCATCGGTATCATCCTGAATGGTAAAAGGGGGCGTTTTGGCGGAATTGAGTATTTTCAATTCTGTGACTTTGATTTCAATATCGCCGGTGGGGATTTTAGTGGATTTAGCGGCGCGCTCTATGACGGTACCCGTGGCTTGCAGCACAAATTCACGGCCTATCGAGCGGGCAATATCAAAAAGCGCTTTTTCGGTATAATTTTCGTCGAAAACGAGCTGGGTAATGCCATAACGGTCGCGCATATCAATCCACAGCAAGCCACCTTTGTCCCGAATGACGGAGGCCCAACCTGCAAGGGTAACGGTTTTATTAATATCTGACGGGCGCAATTCGCCGCAATGATGGGTACGATACATTAGTGAGTTATGAGTTATGAGTTATGAATTATGTATTTCACAACTATTTGATTATGCGAACTTTATATGAAATCGCAACCGCGTTTATTTTTGATCAGATTCTAATAAATAAGAATAGATACCTTGAAATAATCGTGGTTTTGAATTGCATTAATTGCTTTATTAGTCACCCCAATGCCGTTAAGTAGGCGTAAAACATTTGTAAATGGCAGATCAAAAATGGCAAATTACGTAGGAAACCGCGCTTAACTTAATGACATTGTCCCTGCCCCCCTCCATTGAGGAACAGTGAGACGGTGGACTATTGACTGTGAACTATTTAATTGGGGGCGCAAAATTACTATCTTTAAAGGGAAGTTTCTACATTTTTGTCGGTCAGAATAGATAAATAAGTGTAATTTACCATAATTTCATGTACCTTTGCTTAAATTTTGCATTTATTAATGTATGATCCTCAACCACCCAATAAAAAATAAAATAACGCACTCATCAGAAATATGACCACTCCTGTGCGTTATGTAATACCGATTCATTTATGTCACAACCCATTTATACCCTGCTCATTGATTGTCCCGACCAAAAGGGATTAGTACACAATATTACGGGAGTACTATTCCGACAAGGGGTAAACGTAACGGGCAATCAGGAGTTTGTAGAATATGAATACAATCGCTTTTTTATGCGTACCACTTTTGAAGGAATCGTGGATGAAGAGGAGATACTCAAAAAATTGCGCAAAGTGCTGCCCGTAGGTACCCACATACGCCTTACACTTCGCAGGAAAAAGAAGTTGATTGTATTAGTGACCAAAGAACAACATTGTTTGGGTGAGTTGTTGGTCAGAAATCAGTTTAGCGAGTTAAACGCAGAAATAGCGGCTGTCATCGGCAATCATGATACGTTAGAAAAATTTACGCATCAGTTTGGGGTCAATTTTCATCGGGTACCGCATGAGAATAAAACCCGTGAACGCCATGAATCCGAAATTATGGAAGTAGTACAGCGGTATCGGCCCGATTATTTGGTCTTAGCCAAGTATATGCGTATTTTGTCACCCCCTTTTGTGGCGCAATTTCCCAACCAAATCATCAATATACACCATTCTTTCCTGCCCGCATTTATTGGTGCCAATCCGTATCGGCAGGCTTACGAGCGGGGCGTAAAAATCATCGGTGCTACGGCGCATTTTGTCAATAATGATTTGGATGAAGGCCCCATCATTGTACAGAATGTTATACCCGTAGATCATACCTATTCAGTGAGCGATATGATGCAGTCGGGGCGGGATGTAGAAAAAATAGTGCTGGCGCGGGCACTGAAATTGGTATTGGATGAAAAAGTAGCAGTAGCGGGTAACAAAACCATTATATTTGATTAATAATTAATTATTTAAAAATACCCAATTTTTACTATTTTTGAGGTAAAAATCGGGTATTTAATCGAAATAATGGGTGCCTTTGAAAAAAAAATACGGTAAAGTGAAAAAAAAATTTGGTAGTTAATACACTTTGTTTTACCTTTGCATCGTTATTAAAATTGATTTAATTAATTATTATATTATCTGTATTACTAAACAACAATCCTTTGGGTATTAGCGAAAGCAGTATTAAACCCAAAGCAATCGAAATCCAAATAGCAGTCTTACGGTGTTTATCTAAGTCATTGGTGCTGCGCTTGCTTAAAGTACGCCCAATCTGGATACAAAGTACTGCAATAATCATAACAGTAATGTGTTCTACACCAAAATAACGAAGCCATTCATTTTTCATAGCCGATTTCATGTTAGCCATTGCGGCGGTGGAAAGTGGACTGACAAAATAAAGGATTAGTCCTAATAATAATTGTAAATGGGCTAAACCGGTTAAGGCTGCAGAACCTATATTGTCTGGTTTTTCGTAGCGTTTGTTACCCAGCCAACCAGCATAGGAGCGGAATAAAACAAAAGCCAAAGCCGCAAAAAGCAGGTAACGGTTGTAAGAATGGAGTGTGTCAAGAAGTTGATACATAAAAAAAGTTGAACAAAAGTTAAAAAAAGTTGAACAAAGTTAAACAAATTCAGCAATCAGCTGTTTTGATATAAGTTTTGCATTGGTATCAGATCGAGTTTTGCCGAAAGTAAAGGCAAAATTAAAATTAAATTCGGTTTTTGATTCCTTTTTGGGGGTAATATAAAATTTTTCTCCGAAAATGTGACCAATGCGCATGTTGCTCGTATAAATGCTATAAACAACGAGAAACAAACATTGCGCATTACACCACAACGCTGGTGCAAAACATAAGGTAGGAAGATTGTTTTCATTTGGTTTTTTGGGGGACCGCTAGACGTAAGTTTGGCGGTTTTTTTGTTTTTTGTGGTAAAAAAATGCGTTCTTATGGCAATAAGCAAGTACCTGACAATCATCGCGGTTTTAAATATTATTCCCTGCTTTATTCGACTTCTTACGACGGGAGACGTGCCGGAGGCCAAAAATCCCGCTGTTCTGCTTCAAACATTAAACTGGCATAAGGCACAACGATTTGCGGGACGGACAACTGATGACTATTGACTCTTTAGGAACGAGTAAATCAGGTAAACCGGCTAATTTTTTTCAGCATCCGCACCTTTTCCGCTATATTTGCGTTTTGATATCATTACACAATAAGTTACTCACAGTAACCAATCAACCAGTAACTAATAACCAGTAACTACTTATGAGCATTTTTTGGCGGAAAAGCATTTTTATTTTTGCTTTTTTCATCTGCAACATTTACAACTTGCTGGCGCAAGACCCCAATTTGGCAGCACAATACTATGCTGATGGTGAATACGAAAAGGCGGCATCGCTCTATGGGCAATTGGCAGAACGCGATGAGCGCAATGACTACTTCTTTAATCGCTATATAGATTGCCTGCTCAATTTAAGCCAATATGAGGAGTGTGAAAAAGTCATTAAAAAACAAATCAAGCGCAACCCTGATAACGCAGCATTATACGTCACCTATGGCAGTTTATTTGATCGTCAGGGGCGGGAAGCCGATGCTAATCTCCAATATGATAAAGCAATAGCCCGAATGGCACCCGATTATAGTGCCGTTCAAATGCTGGCCAATACCTTTGTAAAAGTGGCCAAATACGATTATGCCGCTAAGGCTTATGAGCGCGGTGCTGAAAAACTGAAAGACCGAAACCGGTTTGCTTACAACCTCGGAGAATTATACCGCCGGAAAGGCGATTCGGTGAAAATGATTGAGCAGTACCTTCATGCGCTGTCTGCCGACGCTGGAAAACTGAGTGCGGTACAAACCCTGCTGGCGCGTTATTTAGCACCCGGTGATTTTCCCGAACTGCAAAAAAAACTGTATGCCCGCATCGAGACGGATGACAACCCTGTTTTTATAGAAGTATTAGCCTGGTCTTTTATCCAACGAAAAGATTATAAAAGCGCCCTGCGGCAGGTAAAAGCATTGGATAAAAAATTGGATGAAAATGGCCGACGGGTGTTTGAATTGGCCAGTGATGCGGCCAATTCGCGTGACTACGAAACAGCCATCGCTGCCTATGATTATATCGCGACGGACAAAGGTGCCACAAGCCCCTTCTTTTTTGATTCTAAGCGGGAATCCATGGAATGTCGGCGCAAAAAAATTACGGAAGGCTATTCCTATACTCAGGAAGAATTGCGGGTTTTGGAATCTGACTATGATGCTTTCCTAACACAATACGGCAAAGGCAAACAAACTGCCCCAATCATCCTGAATTTAGCCGATTTGGAAGTATTATACCTTAATAGCCTCCCGAAAGCTGTTGCTTTATTGGAACAATTAAAAGAGGCTCCGGGTATAGACCGCAATACTGCCGCCCGTGCAAAAATTAATTTAGCAGATTATTACCTCATCAGCGGCGACCGCTGGGAAAGCACCCTGCTCTACAGTCAGGTGGACAAAGAGTTCAAAGAGGAGCACCTCGGACAGGAAGCAAGGTTCAAAAATGCCCGCTTGTCGTATTATCACGGCGACTTTCAATGGGCGCAGGCACAATTTGATGTACTAAAATCTTCTACTTCCAAATTGATTTCCAATGATGCCATCGACCTCTCCGTGTTTATTCAGGATAATTTGACATCGGATTCAACCGGAACGGCCATTCGGCTGTATGCCGGAGCAGAACTCATGGCGTACCAAAATAAATTTGCAGACGCTTTTCTGAAATTAGATACACTCCGCCGTGACTTCCCCGACCACTCGCTTCAGGACGATATTTTGTATATAGAAGGCCAATTGTATGAAAAACAACACAAATATGAAAAAGCAGCCGAATTGTATCAACAAGTATATACGCGTTTCCCGCAGGACATCCGCGCTGATAACGCCCTGTATGCCATGGCTCAATTGTATGAAACGCGCCTGAATGACCCCGAAAAGGCAAAAGGGTTATACGAAAAAATATTTATTGACTATTCTGGCAGTGTATTTGCCATTGATGCCCGCAAACGATTCAGGGTTTTGAGGGGGGATAAGGTACAATAAAGGTCAGCCATCAGACAGCCCACCATCCAAAATCTTCCTGTCTGATCCTGCACTGAAAATTTCAGAACGGGACTAAATATTCATGCATCAATAGTTCTGCAAACTATTGATGCATGAGTCAACAACTTTTATCGTATGCCTATTTTATGATTACGATCTGATTTGGCTTTCGCAAGCTGATAGAATACCGTTCCAAACCGCTTCGTTTATCCGTAAAACTGCGTACCTTCCCGGTCAGGCGGACGCTCTTATTTTCATATTGCTCAACGGGTTCAAAAAAAGCAATTTGATCCCGAAAAATGGTCACACTAAACGGGTTATTAGGCCAGGGTTTGAAAAACTCGAGGTAGTAGACACTACCGCTTTCGATATTTTTTTTCGTTACCCTCACCACGGTACCCGTAATGGAAATGATTTTTCCAACAAAAAACTTGACAGAATCACCGTTTGAGATGGCCGCAAATACGGAATCAGGAACGGGCAATTGAACCGAAATGTTTGTTTGTCCTGTAATGGAATTGACCATCAGAACTAAAAGCAGAAGCAAAAATATATTTTTATTCATCATTTTTTACCGCTAAAACTTAATAATTTTGCCAAAACCCAAGCACCAATGAACGCGAACACAAGGCCCAGAGTAAGCAAAGCATAGTATTTCACAGCCCATTCAAAAGCAATTTTCAACCTTTTAGCAAAAGATATTTTGATTTCTGCTCCCTCCTACCACAAGCCAAATGCGTTCTTAATGTCTTCTATAGCATCCAATTTTTCCCACGTAAAAGTTTCTACTTCCACCGCTTTTACATGACCATTGAGTCCAATATTGACCGTTTTTTTGCCGGGGGTGCGTCCAAAGTGTCCGTAAGCAGCCGTTTCAGAGAAAATTGGGTTTTTCAAACCATAGCGACGGACAATGGCCGCCGGGCGAAGGTCAAAAATCTGTAGCAGGCGTTGTGCTATCTCCCCATCCGTCATACCTTTCACTTTACAGGTACCGTAGGTGTTGACAAAGAGTCCGACGGGCTTGGCAATACCGATAGCATAAGCCACCTGTACTAAGCACTGATCGGCTAAACCGGCAGCAACCACGTTTTTTGCAATATGGCGGGTAGCATACGCCGCCGAGCGATCCACTTTGGAGGGGTCTTTGCCGGAAAATGCGCCACCACCGTGTGCGCCTTTTCCACCGTAAGTATCTACAATAATCTTACGACCCGTCAGACCGGTGTCTCCGTGTGGCCCGCCAATGACAAATTTTCCCGTTGGATTGATGAAATATTTAATTTCGCTGCCAAATAACCGCGCTACCCGGGCAGGGAGCAATTTTTTCACGCGGGGAATCAAAATGCGCTGTACGTCAGCGGCAATTTTAGCCAACATCTTGTCATCAGTATCAAATTCATCGTGCTGCGTACTAATAACAATGGTGTCAATTTTTTTGGGTGCGTGCTTATCGCTGTATTCAATAGTCACCTGGCTTTTTGCATCCGGGCGCAGGTATTTCATTTGTTTGCCTTCTTTGCGGATGGCAGACAGCTCGCGCAGTAGGACATGGGCCAAATCTAATGCCAACGGCATATAGTTGTCCGTTTCGTTGGTGGCGTAACCAAACATCATCCCTTGGTCGCCTGCACCTTGCTCATCTTCGCTTTTTTTACCAACATCAACACCTTGTGCAATATCAGGGCTTTGTTCGTGGATGGCGCTGATCACACCACAGCTTTTCGAGTCAAAAAAATAATCGGCTTTAGTGTAACCAATGCGTTCAATGGCGCGACGGGCCGTCTCCTGAACATCTACATAAGCCTGAGAGCGAATTTCGCCCGCTACCACCACCAAACCAGTAGTGACTAAGGTTTCGCATGCCACTTTGGAGTTGGGATCCTGACGAAGAAACTCATCAAGAATGGCATCAGAGATTTGATCGGCAACTTTATCAGGATGCCCTTCGGAGACGGATTCTGAGGTGAATAAATACGGCATAGTTGTGGCGTAAGTAGTTGATATAGTGTTATTTATAAGGTTGATTTACAAATAAACCTGAAAAATCGGGACATCCAACTTTGCGGTATTGCGCATCAGGTGTACTCAAAAGCGGCGCAAATGTACAACAACAAGCCGAAAGGAAGAAAAAAAGCGCAGAAAATCCCTGTTTTTTAGTATATTCCTGTTTTTTGCCTTACCTTTGCGGCGCTTACCTAATTAAATTATTTATACATGAATTACAATGGAATCAGCGCTAACGGATCAGAGATCATAACAAAAAGCGCCCGTGAAGACCGCTATCAACACCACGATTATTACGGAATTGACGAGTTACTCACTTCCGAACACCTGCTTGCCCGCGATGCTATACGCGATTGGGTTAAAGCAGAAGTATCGCCCATTATTGAAGCCTATTCAGATAAAGCAAAGTGTCCCGTACACTTATTCAAAGGGCTGGCGGAGATAGGCGCTTTTGGGCCTTCATTGCCCGCTGAATACGGTTGCGGCGGCATGGATGAAATCGCCTACGGAATTATTATGCAGGAATTAGAGCGCGGCGATTCCGGCATTCGCTCTATGGCTTCCGTGCAGGGGTCTTTAGTGATGTATCCTATTTATAAGTATGGCTCCGAAGAACAGCGCCGCCATTACCTGCCGAAATTGGCTTCCGGTGAATATATCGGCTGTTTTGGCCTGACCGAACCCGATCATGGTTCAGACCCCGGCGGCATGACTACCAACGTGAAAGATGACGGCGATCACTACATTCTGAATGGTGCCAAAATGTGGATTACCAATTCTCCGGTTGCCGATATTGCCGTGGTTTGGGCAAAACGCGAAGACGGAAAAATTATAGGCATGATCGTAGAAAAAGATATGAAAGGCTTTTCTGCCCCTGAAATCCACGGAAAATGGTCGCTTCGAGCTTCCATCACCGGAGAATTGGTGTTTGAAGATGTTCGCGTCCCCAAGAAAAATGTATTGCCCAACGTGCAGGGATTGAAAGGCCCCTTGGGCTGTCTTTCAAAAGCCCGATATGGCATTGCCTGGGGTGCCATGGGCGCTGCATTGGACTGTTATGATTCCGCGCTCCGCTATTCCCGGGAACGCATTCAATTTGGAAAACCCATTGGCGCTTTCCAATTGACCCAGAAAAAGCTGGCGGAAATGATTACAGAAATTACAAAAGCTCAACTATTAGCCTGGCGACTTGGTACTTTGGCCAATGCCGGCAAAGCAACGCCCGCGCAAGTTTCTATGGCCAAACGCAATAATGTACTCATGGCGCTGAATGTAGCACGAGAAGCACGACAAATTCACGGCGGTATGGGGATTACGCAGGAATATTCCTGTATGCGGCACATGATGAACCTGGAAACAGTGATAACCTATGAAGGCACCCACGATATTCACTTGCTGATAACGGGCCACGATGTAACAGGACTGGATGCGTTTAAGTAGTGCTTTATTGAAGGGTTGAGGGGTTGAAGGGTTGAGGAATTGAAGAATTGTAGGGTTGAAGAATTGGAAAATTGAAGGGTTGAGGAATTGAGTGTCTGTCCTATTAGGCTGTACATCAATTGATGCACCCTCTTCAGATTATCTAAAAAACCCAAAAATTTCTCACATAATAAAAATTTGTTACACATTTTTATTTGTAAATGAATTAGTTGATAGTAGTTGCATGAATTTTTTTACAAAAAAATTCATGCAACTACTATCAACTAATTCATTCCCGTGCCATTAATAACCACTTTATGTTCTTTTGGGTCACTTTCCGCTTGTGTCAATTGTGGCGGATTATCCGCTCAACAGGTATAGGGCTGCTCCTGACAGCCATCGTGATCACCGCTGGCATTTGGGTTCAATTATTGGGCTTTTTGGCATCCATTAACGGCTGGCAAATAGCCGCGTTGTCATTGGCAATGACTGGCTGGATGCACCTAAAAAGGAGCGACCAACGATTTTTAGAAAAAGGCAGTAATCTGGTGCGCACTTATTGTACCCTGGATTACTGCCTTTTTTTGTTGCCTTTGATGTTGATACTGCTGGCATTAGGACAAAACTATGCATCGGTGGCCATGATGACAGGATTGGTATGGGGAGTATTCCCTCCTGGATTGTTGCACCAGAAAAACCGCGCCATATCACAAAAATTAATACCTTTCCTTCCGGTAAAAGCCATTGAATGGCGCTATATTTTCCGAAAACAATGGCTGCTAATCATTGGTTGTATCGGGCTGTTTGCCGGCACCTTTTGGCACCCCGGCTTTTGTTTTGGCGGTCTGTTATTACTATGGCTCTTAGTTTTGAGTGGTTTTGAGTTTATAGAACCCGTTGCCCTGTTACCCTGCACCCGCAAGGAAGCCTTTTCCCGGTGGCGACAAAGTGCGTTGATTTTACACGTGATTGCTGCACCGGGTTATGTGTTTTTGTGCTTTCACGGCACCAATTATTGTTTGCTGGCGTTGTATGCGTGTGTAGCCAATGAAAGCCTGATGCTGCTTTGCTTTGCCTGGAAGTGGGCAACCTGGTATCCGGGGCGCTACCGTCAGCACAACAATATCACGCTTAGTTTATCATTTTTGTTTTTGCTGTTACCCGGTTTTGTCGTTATTCCATTGGCCCAAGGTATTTTTTATGCCAGAAAAGCGATAAGTAACCTTAGGCTGAGATGAGACAGGAGACTTCAGACTTCAGACTTCAGACTTCAGACACAAGACTTCAGACTTCAGACACAAGACTTCAGACTTCAGACACAAGACTTCAGACTTCAGACACAAGACACAAGACTTCAGACTTCAGACACAAGACTTCAGACACAAGACTTCAGACTTCAGACACAAGACACAAGACTTCAGACTTCAGACACAAGACTTCAGACTTCAGACACAAGACTTCAGACTTCAGACACAAGACTTCAGACTTCAGACACAAGACTTCAGACTTCAGACACAA
>Ga0209181_10004590_pt1 | contig 20404 bp, 15 predicted proteins | sample MAT05_FD_187208 | JGI IMG/M metagenome (GOLD analysis project Ga0209181, IMG submission 187208) | Freshwater microbial communities from Lake Fryxell liftoff mats and glacier meltwater in Antarctica - MAT-05 (SPAdes) (version 2) | ecosystem: Environmental > Aquatic > Freshwater > Ice > Liftoff... | reverse complement strand
CGGTCAACCTCGCTTATCTCGTCATCCTTGGCGTTTTATCCCTGATGTAAAACCCCGGAGCCGGGCGCATAACGCCAGCGTTCCAGGCGTCAGGCGGCGCGCCGGAGCGGATTCGCATGCAGGTAGCTGCGCCGGAGCGGATTCGCATGCAGGTAGCTGCGCCCTACCGCCAGGTACATGGCGACTCTGGCCAGTAGGCGCTTATCCTGTGCAGCGCTTCGGCACCGAGGGGGCGGCAGCGGAATTCATTGGTCCGCGTGCTACCGCCGGGCCGGTGTCACCGTGGTGGTGGTGATTTCCCTGTAGATACCACCGCTGCGGGCGTTGCCTTCGGTGACGCCCTCGCCGCGCATGCGCTTCAGGCATTCCTCACGGTCGGCCCCAGGCAGCGCGGCGCAGCGGTCGCTGCGATTGTTGTCCAAGCGCGCGCCCGTCGGATTCTCGAGCCCGCCACGCCGCGCCTCCTGCAAGGCGGCACCGGCTTCCTGCAGGCAGGTGGCCCGGTCCTGGTTCGAGCTGCCGTTGATGCAGGCGGCTCGTTCGCTCCTGTAGCGCGCCTGCGCGTCGGCACCGGCCCCGCCAGCGGCAAACACCGCCGTGGTCAGGACCAGCGCCGCCGAAACGCCGGCTGCCACATGAGTCAGACATGATGATACAAAGCCACGATCGCGGCGGCCCGTGCCTGCCATTTTCAAACTGTGTTGTCGCATGGGTTGTGCTTTCGTGGAGAGTTGGTCAGAAGGCTATTTCTTGTCCTTGCTGACCTGGTTGCCGACCACGCCGCCCACGGCCGCGCCTGCCGCCGTGCCCAGAACGCTGCCGCCCGAAAGCACCGCGCCGCCCACCGCACCCACGCCTGCGCCGATTGCGGTGTCCCTGTCGCGGGTGGACATGCCGCTGCAACCGCCCAGGCCGATCAATGCTGCCACGACCATCGAACCACTTGCCACACGTTGAATCGTATTCATTTAAATGCCTCTTTTATGAAAACTGCGAATTGAACCTGCGTTTGCGGCACAATCGGCCGCAATCCTTCGGCCGTGGCAGGCGCCGCTGCAAGAGCTGCGGCGCTGCCACGGATGTTGCCCTGTGCGACTACTTGACCCGCATGTCGTTATTCACGGAGGTCACGCCGGATACTTTGCGCGTCACGGCTACGGCCTCGTTGATGGCAGCGCGCGAGCTGACGAATCCGCTCAACTGGACACGCCCCTTGAAGGTTTCAACGTTGATTTCCGCCGACTTGAGTGCCGGATCGTTGAGAATGGCCGCCTTGACGCGAGTAGTGATGGCGCTGTCGTTGATGTATTCGCCGGTGCTTTCCTGGGTTCTGGTCGAGGCACAGCCGGCCGCGAGAGCGAGCGTGGCGACGGCCATTGCGGTGACACACTGGGTGAAAATTCTCTTGGTGTTTGTCATGGTGATGTTCTCCGGTTGAAGATTGAATTGGATAAAGCGACAGCTAGCGCAAACCGACCAGCGGGGTGGTGCCGGTCATCTCGACGTCGACACGGCGGTCGGGTTGCAGGCAGGCAATCACCTGGGCGCTGCGTGCGCCGTGGCAATCCGCTGCCGCAGTCACCGGTTCCGACTTGCCTTTGCCGCTGGCGCCGATGTTCGTGGCCTGCACGTTGTGCTCGGTGAGGTAATCCTTGACCGTCGCCGCACGGCGTTCGGACAGCTTCTGGTTGTAGTCCTGGCTGCCGAAGCGGTCGGTATGGCCGACCAGAACGATCGATTCCGAGTGCGCGCCGGAGAGCTTTTTGAGCAGCTCGTCGAGCATCACGCGCCCTTCGGGTTTCAACTCGGACTTGTCAAAGGCGAACAGGGCGTCGCCGGAAAAACTCATCTTGTATGACATGGGCGGCGCAGGCACAAGCGCCACGATTGCGGCCGGAACAGGAGCGGGAGAGGCGGTCGCAATGATTGGCGCCGAACGCGGTGGCGGCGTTGCTGCGACCGCAGGCGCGCCGTCGCATTGTTCGACCCGGCTGGAGGGCGTCCACTCGCTGTCGCGCCAGCACAGACCGAAGGCGCTCACCAAGACGTTGCCGCGGTTGTCGAACACATAACCCGGGTCGGCCACAGCTACAGATTGGCCCGTCACGACCAACGGCGACAGGGCGGCGCCGGTAAGCGCTATCGCGATGCATTTCCCGAGCGTGTTCATGATGTTTTTCCTAATTCTGTAAATTCAGTCCGGGCACCTGACCGACACTGGAGCTCATGCTGCTTGGGCCCGCGATTCGCTCCGGACCTTATTGGCACGTGCCGAAAATGCGCCGACGTGTGCCGATGGGTGCAAGTTACGCACACCCCGAAACACGGTCTGTTCGCTGACGTACCAACTGCCACATTGGCAATTTCACGCGCAGGTCGACCCACGGATGGCCTGGCAAGCGGACAGCGAGCCCACGCCCCGCATGCCGCCTAAGTTCGCTAACGCACATAGTGGCCATGCCGGCCCCGGTAATCTGCTAAGCTCAGCGACGATTTTCAGAAATGCGAGAAGTGCATCGTCGTAGTACTTGCCGCGCCTGCGGCCTGCGCCCACCTTCCGGACCTGCACGCATGACACTCCCTCACAGCCCGACGCAGAACCAACTGCTGGCGGCCCTGCCCGAGACCGAATACGAACGCCTCGTCCCGCACCTCGAACTGGCGACAATGCCGCTCGGGGAGGCCCTCTACGAATCCGGCGGCCGCCTGCATCATGTGTATTTCCCGACCACCTCCATCGTCTCCCTGCTGTACGTGCTGGAGGACGGCGCTTCGGCCGAAATCGCCGTCGTCGGCAACGAGGGCATCCTCGGCATCTCGCTCTTCATGGGCGGTGAGACCACCCCCAACCGCGCGGTGGTGCAGAGCGCCGGCTTCGGCTATCGCCTCAAGGCTTCGCTGCTCAAGGAGGAGTTCAACCGTGCCGGACCGCTGTTGCGCCTGCTGCTGCGCTACACCCAGGCGCTGATCACGCAGATGGCGCAAACCGCCGTGTGCAATCGCCACCATTCGGTGCAGCAGCAACTCTGCCGCTGGCTGCTCTTGAGCCTGGACCGCCTGCCGACCAATACGCTCACCATGACCCAGGAGCTGATCGCCAACATGCTGGGTGTGCGCCGCGAAGGCGTCACCGAGGCGGCCGGGGCGCTGCAACGGGCCGGGCTGATCCGCTACAGCCGGGGGCGCATCGTCGTGCTCGACCGGCCCGGCCTGGAAGGCACGGTGTGCGAGTGCTATGCGGTGGTCAAGCGCGAGTTCGACCGCTTGTTTGCGGACATTCCCCGCGGTGACCCGAGCCACGGGCTGGGGCGCTCGACTGTCTGAGAACCTGCGCGCCGACGCCAGGCGCGGTGCCCGGAAGCGGGCAATAAGCCCTTATGTACGGCGCCGCACATACGGCGTCGCGCAAAGACGTTACAAGAATCTGCTCATCAGGAACCGTCTCGCCAGGAACTGCCACTTGCGCCTGCGCGCGCCCCATACTCGCCCCCGTACCTGCCACCCCTCTGCGCTCCGCCCGCGCATCATGAAAGCCCCATGTCACCATCCACGCAAAGAGCGGCAGCAGGATGACCCCGTTCTCAGCAGGCGCCCTGCAGAACTCCATTCTCACCAGTTCGACCTTTTCAATTATCGCCACCGACGAGAAGGGCATCATCCAGCTTTTCAACAAAGGCGCCGAGGCCATGCTGGGCTATTGCGCCAGCGAAGTGGTTAACCGCCTGCGCCCGAGCGACATTCACGATCCGCTGGAAGTCGCCGCTCGGGCTGCCGCGTTGAGCGTAGAGCTGGACATGCACATCGCCCCCGGTTTCGAAGCGCTCGCCCACAAGGCCTCGCGCGGCATCGAGGACGTCTACGAGCTTACCTACATCCGCAAGGACGGCAGCCGCATTCCCGCCATCCTCTCGGTCACCGCCTTGCGCGACGAATATGGCGGGATCATCGGCTACTTGTTGATTGGCGCCGACAACTCCGCGCGCAAGAAAATCGAGACTGAACTCATCGCCGCCATGGCCGTTGCGGACAACGCCAACCGCGCCAAGACCGATTTCCTTTCCGGTATGAGCCATGAACTGCGCACCCCGCTAAACGCCATCCTCGGTTTCGCCCAGATCATGGAAACCGGCATACCGGCGCCAACGGTGGCGCAAAAACGCGACATCGATCATATTCTCAAGGCCGGCTGGTACCTGCTGGACCTCATCAACGAGATTCTCGACCTCTCGCTGATCGAATCCGGCAAGGCCACCCTCTCGCCTGAAGCGGTGTCGCTTGCGGAAGTATTCCTCGAATGCCGCACGATGATCGAGGCACAAGCGACAAGGCGCGGCATACGGATGGCGTTTCCGCGCTTCGACGAGCCACGTTACGTGCTGGCCGACCGCACCCGCTTCAAGCAGGTGCTGATCAACCTGCTGTTCAATGCGATCAAGTACAACCGCGCCCATGGCATGGTGAATGTCGAATGGAACGAGACGCCCGAAGGCAGCGCCCATATCAGCGTGCGCGATACCGGCCTGGGCCTGACTCCGGAGCAGCTGACGCACCTGTTCCAGCCCTTCAACCGCTTAGGCCAGGCCGATGGCGCCGAGGAAGGCACAGGCATAGGCCTGGTGGTCACCAAGCGCTTGGTCGAACTGATGGGCGGGCGCATCGGCGTGCAAAGCACGCCAGGCGTTGGCAGCGTGTTCTGGATCGAGCTGCGCATGGCTCCTGCCCCACGCTTGACGCTGCCGGAAGCGCTGGCGACGGCAGCCAGGAACACGAATGCCGCCGCCAACGCCCGTTCGCGCACCGTCCTGTATGTCGAGGACAATCCGGCCAACCTGACCTTGGTAGAACTGCTCATCGCGCGCCGTTCCGACCTGAACATGCTTTCGGCCGCCGACGGCAACCTCGGCGTCGAATACGCCCGGGTCCACCAGCCCGACGTGATCCTTATGGACATCAACCTGCCGGGCTTGAACGGCATTGAGGCGATGAAAGCGCTGCGCCTCGACGTGAAAACCGCGCATATTCCCGTCATCGCGCTGTCGGCCAACGCGTTGCCGCGCGACATCGAAAAAGGCCTGAACGCCGGCTTCTTCGACTATGTGACCAAGCCGATCCGGGTCAACCAGCTGATGGACGCGCTCGATCGCGCGCTCGACGCGGTGCCGGACTACGCCGCCAACCTAACCAGCGCGGAGCCCGCATGAACCTGACAGAGCAGGAAATCTTCGAAGCAGCCATCCTCGTGGTGGACGATCAGGCGGTCAACATCGAACTGATCACGCGCACGCTCGCCGATACGGGTTACCGCAACGTTTCCTCGACGATGGAGCCGCAGCAGGTCTGCGCCCTGCACCGCAAGAGCCACTACGACCTCATCCTGCTCGATTTGCAGATGCCGGGCATGGACGGCTTCGCGGTGATGGAAGGGCTCAAGACCAGCGAGATCGACCCCTATCTTTCGGTGCTGGTGGTCACCGCGCAGCCGGGGCATAAATTGCGCGCACTGGCGGCCGGCGCACGCGATTTCATCAGCAAGCCCTTCGATCTGGTCGAACTGCGCACGCGCATCCGCAACCTGCTCGAGGTGCGGCTGTTGTACAAGAAGCTGGCCGGTTACAACGAAAAACTCGAAGCGACGGTACGCGAGCGGACCGCCGAACTGCGTGAAAGCGAGGCCCGCTATCGCAGCCTCACCGAACTGGCCTCCGACTGGTACTGGGAACAGGACGAAAACGGAGAGTTCACCAAGGTGTCGGGCCCGGTGCTCGAAATGCTCGGAATCCGGGTGGCGCCGCTGGCCGGCGGCGTGGATGCCAACGATTCCGCCGGCTGGAACGAAACCGCCCGTGCCACGCTACTGGCGACCATAGAGGCGCGCCAGCCGTTTCTCGATTTCGTGATGTCGCGCGTCGACCACGCAGGAAAACTGCATGAGTATCACGTCAGCGGTGAGCCGATGTTCACCCAGGCTTGCCGCTTCATCGGCTATCGTGGCTTGGGCGTCGAGCGCCTCACGCATGACTGATATCCCATGAGCACTCCGTCAGACGCAGCCCGTCCGCCAAAAACCCACGACCCGCGCCAGAACCATCTTCTTGCGGCGCTGTCGGCGGAGGATTTCGGGCACATCGAGGCGCATTTGCAACTTTGCGCGCTGCCTCTGGGCTACATGCTCTATGAACCCGGCCAGCAATTGAAGAACGCCTATTTCCCGACCACCGCCATCGTGTCGCTGCATTACGTGGCCGAATCCGGCGCCTCGGCGGAAATCGCCGGCGTCGGCCGCGAGGGCATGGTGGGCCTGCCGCTTTTCATGGGCGGCGATACCACGCCAAGCTCGGCGGTGGTGCAGACCGCCGGCCATGCCTATCGGCTCGACCGGCGCGTGCTGCAGGCCGAATTCGACCGCACCGCCGGGCTGATGCGCCTGTTGCTGCGCTATACCCAGGCTCTGATCACGCAAATGACCCAGACGGCCGTGTGCAACCGCCACCACTCGATCGAGCAGCAACTGTGCCGCTGGCTTCTGGTGACCCTGGACCGGATTCCGTCCGGGCAATTGACCATGACCCATGAACTGGTGGCCGGCATGCTGGGGGTGCGTCGAGAAGGCGTCACCGAGGCCGCCGGACACCTGCAGGCTGCCAACCTGATCCAGTACCGCCGCGGCCACATCAGCGTGCTGGACCGCCGCGGGTTGGAGGTGCGCGTGTGCGAGTGCTATGCCGTGGTCAAGGCGGAAATGCGCCGTCTGTTGCCGGAGACGCGCATTGCGGAAACAGCCGATCAAGCCAGATTCGAGCGCCAATAGTCGGCGCACTTGCCAGTGCCGGCTTAACTGGCCTGATTCGCCCAATCGTGACGGGAGCCCAGGCGCGTGCCGCGCCGCGCGCAGACTCGGTCCTTATCGCGCTGCCGAACGCAGTTCGGATGGGATGCGGCTAGCACCAGTAATTGACACAGCGGCCGCTTGAGGAACTCGCGGCGTCGGCTCTTTTGCCGCACCAGGCGCGGGGCGCCACGCCGGCACGCCTCCGAAGCCGCCCGGCTGACTCAGGTAGCACGGACAGGCGGCCGCTTCCAGACCTTCATGATCGAGAATGCGGATCGCTCCGCGCGTGTACTCGATCAGGCGCTTGTTCTGGAACTCTGCGGCAGCCTCGCTCACGCCTTCACGGCGCACGCCGAGCATGTTGCCGAGCAATTCGTGGGTGAGGCGGAATTCCCCCGCCTGGATGCGGTCGCGCGTCATCAGGAGCCAGCGCGCGAGTCGACCATCGACCAGATGAAAGCGGTTGCAGATCGCAGTCTGGGTGATCTGCGCCATCAGGGTGTGGACGTAGCCGAGCACGCCGCGCCGCAACGCCGGGATCTGTTCCAGCGCGGCGACGAAGGCGGCACGTTCCATGCGCAGCGCCGGCCCGCTGCCGTGCACCAGGGCGCGCGCCGCTGACGTATCGACGCCAAGCGCCAGCGGAAACCCGACCATGCCTTCGCGCCCGACCATGCCGACCTCGAGCGCGGCATGCCCCGGCACTGGCGTGAGCAGCGACACCAGGCAGACGCCGGGAAAGTAGACTTCGTGTATCGCACGGCCGGGCTCGAACAGAATCTGCCCTAATTCCAGTTCCACCCGTGATAAGTCGGGCGCGATCAGGCGATAGGCGTTGCGGGGAATGCGGCTCAGCAGGTAGTTCGATGGCTTGTCCATGCAAGCGGATGATCTGCGCCAATTCGCCGAGGGTCTGTTCGGCGACGCACATTGGCGCTTGCGCGTACTCGACCCCGTTGCGCAAGCAAGAAAGCGTAAGCGGCAATGCTCAGGCTGGCGTGGTGATGAAAGTCGCGCCAGCCCCGGCCTTCATAGTGGCCGAGTCCCAAATCCTGTTGGAGATCTTGGTAGTCCCGCTCGATGCGCCAGCGCATCTTGGCCTCGTACACCATGCGCTCCGGCGGTGTTTTTTCGCAGAGCGTGGACAGCCAGTATTTCAGTGGTTCAGTGTCGCCCGCGGGCCACTCGATGAGCAGCCACTGCGGCTCGCGCAATTCATCGCGGAGGTTGTCGCGGTGCGCCGCGTGGCGTTGGGTCGGGGCGACGCCGGCAGCACGAAATCACCGGCGCGCTCAAGCTCGCGCAGCGCCTTGCTGCATCCGCCTGTCTGTGGGCCGCCGCGACTGTCCAAAAATCCGAAACTGCGGCAAACCGCGTCGGCCAGCGCGGAGCGATTGGCGTGCTCATTGCGAGCCAGCATCGCCCGGATCGCCTCCATCGAGGATGGCTGTGTGAGTGTATGCTTGGTCTGGTTCTGTTTCTCCATGGCCCACGATACGGGATCGAGAAACAATGTTCAGCACTTTGATCGGGTAAGAGGCAGCGCTAGCGTGCAGAAGGAAATCGCCTCCGAACGTGCCGTGACAAGTCGTGGCAAGCGCGATCGACGTGGTGTGAGACGAAAAATGAGTAAGTTCCGCATTCGGAAACGAGGCGATCCGATTAACCTACACTGCGATCCAAAACCTCGAATGATATCTATCTAAACAGCCATTGGAGCTAAATGGATAGCTCGTTGAAAACCGCACTACCATCTGCTGACCGCTTGATCTCCCACTAGGCCCCAAGACCATGAACCACTCCATGCTGAGCCCCGTTGCCGAATCCCCGTCCACTCCAGATGCGGGCAATCGTAACGCAGCCGAGAGAAAAAAGAAGCTTAGGTCGTTGGCGCACCATAATCCCACGCCTCCGGGAGTGGATGCTGCGGAGCTGCGATCGCGCCAGTTGCTCGTGGCTGTCATGGCGTTTCGGGATGGCGATTTCTCAATGCGCCTGCCGATCGATTGGGTGGGAACGGATGGACGCATTGCGGAGGCTTTCAACCAGATCATCGCCTACGAAATGCGCCACACAGGTGAGGTCAAGCGCTTGAGCGTGGCGGTCGGCAAGGAGGGGCGGCTCAAGCAACGGATGTCCTTGCCGGGAGCGATCGGCGGATGGGCGCAGAAGGTCGACTCCCTGAACACGCTGCTCGACGATTTGGTGCGGCCGACGACCGAAGTGGCGCGCACCATCGGCGCAGTGGCCAAGGGCGATCTCGGACAATCGATGGAGTTGGAGGTGGACGGGCGCGGGCTCAGGGGTGAGTTTTTGCGTTCCGCGAAGCTGGTCAATACGATGATCGAGCAGCTTTCGGTGTTCACCTCAGAAGTTACCCGCGTGGCGCGCGAGGTCGGTACCGAGGGCAAACTCGGCGGCCAGGCGAAGGTGAAGGGGGTATCGGGCGTCTGGAAGGATCTGACCGACTCGGTCAACCAGATGGCCGGCAATTTGACCGCGCAGGTGCGCAACATCGCCGAAGTTACCATCGCGGTGGCCAATGGCGACTTGTCGAAAAAAATCACCGTCGATGTGCGCGGCGAGATTTTGCAATTGAAGGAAGCGACCAACACGATGGTCGAGCAGCTGCGTTCGTTCGCCTCCGAGGTCACGCGCGTGGCGCGCGAGGTCGGCACCGATGGGCGGCTGGGCGGGCAGGCCGTCGTGCCTGGCGTGGCCGGCACCTGGAAGGATCTGACGGACTCGGTGAACGCGATGGCGACCAACCTCACCGCGCAAGTGCGCAACATCGCGACGGTGACCACGGCCGTGGCGCGCGGCGATTTGTCGCGCAAGATCACGGTCGACGTGAAGGGCGAGATTCTGGAGCTCAAGGAAACCATCAACACGATGGTCGATCAGCTCAACGGCTTCTCTTCGGAGGTGACGCGCGTGGCGCGCGAGGTCGGCACCGAAGGCAAGCTCGGCGGCCAGGCGCAGGTGCCCGGCGTAGCCGGCACGTGGAAGGATCTCACTGATTCGGTGAACTCGATGGCCTCGAACCTTACCGGCCAGGTCCGCAACATCGCCGGCGTGGCGACCGCCATCGCCAAGGGCGATCTGTCCTCGAAGATCACGGTCGAAGTGAAGGGCGAGATCCTGGCGTTGAAAAACACGATGAATACGATGGTCGATCAGCTCAACGGCTTTGCCTCTGAGGTGACGCGCGTGGCGCGCGAGGTCGGCACCGAGGGCAAGCTCGGCGGCCAGGCGCAGGTGCCCGGCGTGGCCGGCACGTGGAAGGATCTTACCGACAACGTGAACTTCATGGCCTTCAATCTCACCGGCCAGGTCCGCAACATCGCCGAGGTCACCACCGCGGTCGCCAACGGCGACTTGTCCAAGAAAATCACCGTCGACGTGAAGGGCGAAATTCTTGAGCTGAAGAACACCATCAACACGATGGTCGATCAGCTTAACGGCTTTGCTTCGGAAGTCACGCGCGTCGCCCGCGAGGTTGGCACCGAAGGCGAATTGGGCGGGCAGGCCGAGGTGCGCGGTGTTGCCGGCACCTGGAAGGATCTGACCGACTCGGTCAACGCGATGGCGACCAATCTGACCGGGCAGGTCCGCAATATCGCCGATGTCACCACCGCCGTGGCCAACGGTGATTTGTCGCGGAAAATCACCGTCGATGTGCGCGGCGAGATTTTGGAACTCAAGAACACCATCAACACGATGGTCGATCAGCTCAACGCCTTCGCCGGCGAAGTGAGCCGGGTGGCGCGCGAGGTCGGGACCGAGGGCAAGCTCGGCGGCCAGGCCCAAGTGCCCGGGGTGGCCGGCACCTGGAAGGATCTCACCGACAACGTCAACTGGATGGCCAACAACCTCACCAGTCAGGTCCGCAACATCGCCGATGTGGCGACTGCGGTGGCCAATGGCGATTTGTCCAAGAAGATCACGGTCGACGTGAACGGCGAGATTCTGGAGCTCAAGAACACCCTCAACACCATGGTGGACCAGCTCAACGGCTTCGCCTCCGAGGTCAGCCGCGTGGCGCGCGAAGTCGGTACCGAAGGCAAGCTTGGCGGCCAGGCTGTCGTCAAAGACGTGGCGGGCACCTGGAAAGACCTGACCGACAACGTCAACTCGATGGCCTCCAACCTCACCGGCCAGGTACGCAACATCGCCGACGTGGCCACGGCCATCGCGAAGGGCGATCTGTCCTCGAAGATCACCGTCGAGGTGAAGGGCGAGATCTTGCAGCTCAAGGAGACGATGAACACGATGGTCGATCAGCTCAACGGTTTTGCCTCGGAGGTGACGCGCGTGGCGCGCGAGGTCGGCACCGAGGGCAAGCTCGGCGGCCAGGCCGCGGTGCCGGGCGTGGCCGGCACCTGGAAGGATCTGACCGACTCGGTCAACGCGATGGCGACCAACCTCACCTCGCAGGTGAGGAACATCGCCGACGTGACCACGGCGGTGGCCAACGGTGACCTGTCGTCGAAGATCACGGTCGAGGTGAAAGGCGAGATCCTCGCTTTGAAGAACACCATCAACACCATGGTCGATCAGCTCAACGCTTTTGCCGGCGAAGTAAGCCGGGTGGCGCGCGAGGTCGGTACCGAGGGCAAGTTGGGCGGTCAGGCCGAGGTCGAGGGCGTGGCCGGCACCTGGAAGGATCTGACCGACAACGTCAACTCGATGGCCAACAACTTGACCAGTCAGGTCCGTAACATCGCCGAGGTGACCATTGCGGTGGCCAACGGCGATTTGTCCAAGAAAATCACCGTCGAAGTGCGCGGCGAGATCTTGGAGCTTAAGGAAACCATCAACACCATGGTCGATCAGCTGCGCTCGTTCGCAGCCGAGGTGAGCCGGGTGGCGCGCGAGGTCGGCACCGACGGCAAGCTCGGCGGCCAGGCGCAGGTGCCCGGCGTGGCCGGCACCTGGAAGGATCTTACCGACAACGTGAACTCGATGGCCTCGAACCTGACCGATCAGGTCCGCAACATCGCCGACGTGGCCACCGCCATCGCGCGCGGTGACTTGAGCCGCAAGATCACGGTCGACGTGAAGGGCGAGATTTTGCAACTCAAGGACACCATGAACACCATGGTCGAGCAGCTCTCGGCGTTTGCTTCGGAAGTCACGCGCGTGGCGCGGGAAGTGGGCACCGACGGCAAGTTGGGCGGCCAGGCGCAGGTGCCTGGCGTGGCCGGCACCTGGAAGGACCTGACCGACAACGTGAACTCAATGGCGTCGAACCTGACAGGCCAGGTGCGCGCCATCGCCGAAGTGACGATCGCCGTGGCCAACGGCGACTTGTCCAAGAAGATCATCGTCGACGTGCGTGGCGAGATCTTGCAGCTCAAGGAAACCATCAACACCATGGTCGAGCAGTTGCGCTCGTTCGCCTCCGAAGTGACGCGCGTGGCGCGCGAGGTCGGCACCGAAGGGCGGCTCGGCGTGCAGGCGGTGGTACCGGGCGTGGCCGGCACCTGGAAGGATCTGACCGACTCGGTCAACACCATGGGATCGAACCTCACCGCGCAGGTGCGCAACATCGCCGAAGTGACGACCGCCGTCGCGCGCGGCGACCTTAACCGCAAGATCACGGTCGATGTCAAAGGCGAAATTCTCGAACTGAAAAATACCATCAACACCATGGTCGATCAGCTCAACTCGTTCGCCGGCGAAGTCACGCGGGTGGCGCGCGAAGTCGGTACCGAGGGCAAGCTCGGCGGCCAGGCCGAGGTTTCCGGCGTGGGCGGCACCTGGAAGGATTTGACCGACAACGTCAACTTCATGGCCTCCAACCTCACTGACCAGGTGCGCGGCATCGTGAAAGTGGTGACCGCCGTGGCCAACGGCAACCTGAGTCAGCGCCTGACTGTGCAGGCCAAAGGCGAGGTCGCCGCACTCGCCGACACCATCAACAACATGACGGTCACGCTCGCGACTTTTGCCGACCAGGTGACAAACGTGGCGCGCGAAGTCGGTGTCGAAGGGCGACTCGGCGGCCAGGCCAACGTCCCCGGCGCCGCCGGCACCTGGAAAGATCTGACCGGTAATGTCAACCTGCTCGCCGCCAACCTCACCACCCAGGTGCGCGCCATCGCCGAGGTCGCCACCGCCGTGACCAAGGGCGACTTGACCCGCTCGATCCAGGTCGAGACGCGCGGCGAGGTAGCCGAGCTCAAGGACAACATCAACACCATGATTTCCAACCTGCGCGAAACCACCGAGAGCAATCGCGAGCAGGACTGGCTGAAGACCAATTTGGCGAAATTTACCGGCATGTTGCAGGGCCAGCGCGAGCTCTCCACCGTCGGTCAGATGCTCCTGACCGAGCTGGCCCCGCTGGTCAACGCGCAACAAGGCACCATCTATCACCTCACTGGCCCGAGCGACCATCCCGAACTCATGCTGCTGTCGAGCTACGCACATAGCGGCGAGCGGCTCGCCACCAGCATCCGCCTCGGCGAGGGTCTCGCCGGACAGTGCGCGCTGGAAAAGAAACGCATCCTGCTTGCCGATGTGTCGCCCGATTTCATCAACATCTCGTCCAGCCTCGGCTACGGCCACAGGGTCAGCATCATCGTGCTGCCGGTGCTGTTCGAGGGGCAGACCAAGGCGGTCATCGAATTGGCCGCGCTACACAACTTCACCACCGGCTCACTGGCCTTCCTCGAACTTCTGACCCAGAGTATCGGCGCGGTCTTCAACACCATCGAGGCCACCATGCGCACCGAGGGCTTGCTCACGCAGTCGCAACAGCTTACCGTTGAGCTGCAGTCGCGCCAAAGCGAGTTGCAGCAGACCAATGAAGAGCTGGGCACCAAGGCCAAACTTCTGGCCGATCAGAACGCCGAGGTCGAGCGCAAGAACGCCGAAGTCGAGCAGGCCCGCCGCGCGCTCGAAGAGAAAGCCGCCGAGCTGGCGCTTACCTCGAAATACAAGTCCGAGTTTCTGGCCAATATGTCGCACGAGTTGCGCACGCCACTCAATTCGATCCTCATTCTCAGCCAGCAGCTGGCCGAAAACTCACCGGGCAATCTGTCCGGCAAGCAGGTTGAATTTTCCCGCAACATCAACTCTTCGGGTTCCGACCTGCTCCACCTCATCAACGACATCCTCGACCTCTCGAAAATCGAGTCCGGCACCGTCACGGTAGATGTCGAGGAAATCCCCTTCGCCAGCCTGCGCGACAATATCGACCGCAACTTCCGCCACGTCGCCGAGGCCAAGAACCTGCCGTTCCACGTGCAGTTCGCCGAGGGCTTGCCGCAATTCATGGATAGCGACCCGAAGCGCCTCCAGCAGATTCTCAAGAACCTGCTCTCGAACGCCGTGAAATTCACCGCCCACGGCCAGGTCGAAGTGCGCGTCGCGCTCGCCGCGCATGGCTGGAGCACCGACCACACCGTGCTTGGCAAGGGCCAGCAGATTATCTCCTTCGCCGTCCAGGACACCGGCATCGGCATCGCGCCGGAAAAGCAGCGGCTTATTTTCGAGGCCTTCCAGCAGGCTGACGCCGGCACTTCCCGCAAATATGGCGGCACCGGCTTGGGACTTGCGATTAGTCGCGAATTGGCGGCGTTGCTCGGGGGCGAGATCAAGCTCACCAGCGTGCACGGGCAGGGCAGCACGTTCACCCTGTTTCTGCCGCTCCACTACTCCGGCCCCGACGGCGCGCGGGTCACGCCAGCCGGGACGCCCGGCTTGGCCCCTGCGTCGCTGGCGCGTGAGCTGCTGGTCCTGCCGGTCGCGCGCGACGAGTTCATCGACGACGACCGCAACAGCATCGAGGAGACCGATTCGGTGCTGCTCATCATTGAGGACGACCCGCATTACGCGCGCATCCTGCTTGGCCTGGCGCGGGACAAGGGTTTCAAGGGGATCGTGGCCACCAAAGGCGCGATCGGGCTGTCGCTCGCGCGGCAGTACCGTCCCACCGCGATCTCGCTCGATATCTTCCTGCCGGACATGCTCGGCTGGACGGTGCTCAACCAGCTCAAGCTCGACCCGGCCACCCGCCACATCCCGGTGCAGATCGTCACTCTGGAAGAAGAGCGTCAGCATGGTCTCTCGCGCGGTGCTTTCGCCTACATCATCAAGGCGCCCACCACCGAGGTGCTGGAAACGGCGTTCGAGCGCATCAAGACCTTCTCCATTCCGCACACCAAGCGCCTGCTCGTCGTCGAGGATAACGACATCGAGCGCCAATCGATCATCGCGCTTTTGGGCTACGAAGACATCGAGGTGCAGGCCGTGGCCACCGCTTTCGATGCGTTGCGCGCGATGCGCGAGCGCGCCTTCGACTGCGTGGTGCTAGACCTGCGGCTGCCGGACATGAACGGCTTCGATCTGCTCAAGGAAATCCACGCCGAGCCGTCCTTGGCCGACGTGCCCGTGGTGGTCTTCACCGGCAAGGACCTGAGCGCCGCCGAGCAGACGCAGATCAAGACGATGGCCAAGAGCATCGTCTTGAAAGACGTCCAGTCGCCCGAGCGGCTGTTTGACGAAACCGCGCTCTTTCTGCACCGCGTCGTGACCGACCTGCCGCCGGAAAAGCAGGCGATGCTCGAGCGCCTGCGTGGCGCCAAGGAAGTCCTGCGTAATCGTAAAGTGCTGGTGGTCGACGACGATGCACGGAATATTTTCGCGCTGACCTCCTTGCTGGAGAACCATGAGATGGAAGTGATCAGCACCACCAATGGTCGCCAAGCGATCGAACTCATCAAGAGTACGCCCGCACTCAATCTGGTGCTCATGGACATCATGATGCCCGACATGGATGGATATGAAACCATGCGGGAAATCCGCGAGGATCCCGCATTTAGTACCCTGCCGATCCTCGCCCTCACGGCCAAGGCGATGAAAGGCGACCGCGAGAAATGCCTCAACGCCGGCGCCAGCGACTATATCGCCAAGCCGGTCAACACCGACCAACTCCTGTCGCTCATGCGGCTGTGGCTTTTCCGTTGAAAGACAATCCGATGACCAACACGGGCACGCGCCAGGCACCAATCCCCGCCGATCAGGAACGTCAACCACCGGGCGAACCCGACTTGGCGAGTACGGCCCGGAATCCCGCATTGCGCGCTGACGCCGTCAACATCCTGATTGTCGACGATGAGCCGAAAAACCTGACCGTGCTCGAAAGCCTGCTCGATGATCCTGGCTACCGGGTCGTCCGGGCCGAATCGGCCAACCAGGCGCTGCTCGCGCTCATTGCCGAGGAATTTGCGCTTCTCATTCTCGACATTCGCATGCCCGACATAACCGGCTTCGAACTGGCCCAGATGATCAAGGCGCGCAAGAAAACGGCTCAGGTGCCGATCATCTTCCTGACCGCTTATTACAACGAAGATCAGCACGTGCTCGAAGGCTACGGCAGCGGCGCGGTGGATTACCTGCACAAGCCGGTTAACGCAGCCATACTGCGCTCCAAGGTCGCCGTCTTTGTCGAACTGTACCGCAAGAACCGTGAGTGCGGCGTGGCGAACCGTGCCTTGCTGATCGAAGTGAGCCAGCGCCGCCGAGCCGAGGAGCAGCTGCGTGAATTAAACGATACACTCGAACAGCGGGTGGCCCGGCGCACCCTGGCCCTGCGCGCATCGGAAGAAAAATATCGCAGTCTATTCGACTCGATTGATGAAGGCTTTTGCATTCTCGAGAAGGTGCACGCTGATGCGGACGCGCCGCTCGATTTTCGCCACATCGAAGTGAACCCCGCATTCGAGATCCAAGCCGGGGTGAGCAATGTCGTCGGGAAGACGCTGCGCCAAGCATTTCCGGACCTTACCGAGCAGTGGTACGTAACCTATGACAAGATTCTCGACACTGGCGAGCCAAGCAGGCTTGAACTCGAACTCTCGGCCGGCGGGCCGGTGCTGGAACTGTATGCCTTTCGGGTCGAAGGCGGGACGCAAGGTCGGGTCGCGGTGATCTTCAAAGACATCAGCGTGCGTAAGCGCGTTGAGTCGGAACTGAAGGATGCCTTGGCCGGGGCGGAAAAAGCGAACCGCGCGAAAACGGAATTTCTCTCTTGCATGAGCCATGAGCTGCGCACGCCGCTGCACGCAATTCTGGGCTTTGCCCAGTTGGTGGACGCCGGCACGCCGTCGCCGACGCCGGAGCAAAAGAGCAGCGTCGACCAGATCATCAAGGCGGGCTGGTATTTGCTGGAGATGATCAACGAAATTCTGGATCTGTCGCTGATCGAGTCTGGCCGGCTGACGTTGTCCAACGAGCAGGTGTCGCTTGCGGAAGTGATGCTCGAATGCCAGGCGATGATTGAACCGCAGGCGAAAACGCGCGGCATCAGCCTGAGCTTTCCACAGCTTGACGCGCCGTACTTTGTCATGGCTGACCGCACCCGCGTCAAGCAGGTGTTGATCAATTTGCTGTTCAATGCGATCAAGTACAACAAGGCGGGCGGCGCCGTCGCGCTGGAATGCACGCTCGCAGCGTCGCACTCGATTCGAGTCAGCGTGCGCGATACCGGTGTCGGCCTGACCGAAGAACAACTTGGCCAACTGTTTCAGCCGTTTAACCGCTTGGGCAAGGAAGCCGGTGCCGAAGAGGGCACCGGCATCGGGCTGGTGATCACCAAGCGGCTAGTCGAGTTGATGGGCGGTAGCGTCGGTGCGAGCAGCAAGGTCGGTGTCGGCAGCGTGTTCTGGATTGAAATGGGTTTGATGGCGGTACCGTTGCCGGCGGCGCTGGAGGTCGGTCGCACGGAACGTATGCGCCCTCCAATGCCGCACGGCACACCGCTGCGCACGCTGCTGTATGTGGAAGACAACCCGGCGAATCTGGAGCTGATCGAGCGACTGATTGCGCGGCGTACTGATTTGCGCCTGATCAGCGCGGTCGATGGCAACTCGGGCATCGAGTTTGCGCGCAGCTTCCTGCCAGAGGTCATCCTGTTGGACATCAATTTGCCTGGCATCAGCGGTATCCAAACGCTGAGTATTCTGCGCGCAGACCCGGCAACAGCGCACATTCCGGTGGTTGCGCTCAGTGCCAATGCGTTACCCCACGATATCGAGAAAGGTCTTGCGGCAGGATTTTTCCTTTACCTCACCAAACCTATCAAGCTCAACGAGTTCATGGAAGCGCTCGATGCGGCCCTGGACTATGCGCAAGCGACAGCGGCACGCGGCGGTGGTGCAGATCGATAAAGTTTGGCGACTTGTTCTCTTCAAGCCAGAGAATGTCATCCTGAGAGAACGGCATTCAGGATAGGAAATTGGTCTGACTTTAGCCCTCTGAAACGATCAGGCTGCGTTCTTGAACTGTGCAGGCGCGATTGTGCCAGCAGGTTGGGCGGAGATTTCGTTGCGTGCCAGTTGCAGCACGTACTCGACGGGGTTGATTCATTGGAGTTGTGCCGAACGAAACAGGCTGAGGAAGATTGGTTAAGTTTTTGCGCCTTGCCGTGAGCGATTTTGTTGGCTGACTTTGCGGGTGTGCACGGCGGTGCGCATCGGTTGCCCGGCATGGTTGTCATACGGGCTCACGCCCTCATGGTCGAGAAAGGTAAGCATCTCGTTGCGCTGGCGGCGCAGGCGCTTGATGAGACGCTTGGCATCGGCATCCTCGAAGGCCGCAGCGATGAGTTCGTCAAGGCGTTTATGCAGCTCATGCCTTGCGCCGCGCGTAGATGGGTGACGAATGGTCGCGGCGCTGCTCGCCCAGGCGCACTGCATCCTTGAGGAAGCGAGATAGTTTTTTCCGGAATCGCTTCCAGGTGGCCGAAGCGTTGAGCTTGTCGACCTTGACCAGTTCGGCCCATTCCGGCTGCGCTAGGTGATGTCACGGGCCGCCGCGAACACGCCCTGCAGCCTCCTATGCCGGTCGTAGAGGGTGGTTGCATTGTAGGACACCACGGTTTCCTTACCGTCCCTGCTGCGCGCGGTGAGCTCGCAATTGGTGACCTTGCCTTGGGTCAGCGCCTGCTTGATGCTCGCCTCGGCCCTTTCCGGGTCGGTGAAGAATTTCTTGAATGGCGCGCCGATCAGTTCGTCGCGTGTACAACCGGTGAGCGACTCCATTTGCTTGTTGACGTCAGTGATGATCCCTTGCGGATCGGTGGTTACGATCGCGTCGAAATTGGACTCGATGAGAGAGCGCGTGTAGAACTGCTGGTCGCGCAGGCGCTGATCGAGCTTCCTCTGTTCTTCTTCAACCTGCTTGCGCGCGGTGTTGTCGGTGCCGATCAACAGATAGCCGATGATGATGTCCTGCGCGTCGCGCAACGCCGTGATGGACACCACAGCCGGCAACCGGCTGCCGTCTTTGCGGACGTAGGTCAGCTCGTAGATGTCTTCGATCCCGCGCGAGGCCTTGAACACCAAGGCCTCAAAGCCAGGGGTAATCGGGGTTCCGAGTTCGACGCTCAGTGCGTTGGCGCGTGCAATCAACTCCTGCGGATCTGAAATATCGGCCGGCGTGATCTTGTCCACCACATCCACCGCATCGTAACCGAGCATGCGTTCGGCACCGACGTTGAATATCTGAATCACGCCCTTGGCGTCGGTGGCGATACTCGAAAAATTGGCGCTGTTGAAAATCGCTCTGCGCAGCACGGACTCGCGCGCGAGCGCCTGCTTCTGCCGAAACAGATCCAGGAATACGGCGACCTTGTTGGTCAAGATGTGTGGCTCGATGGGCTTGTAGAGGAAGTCGACGGCGCCGGAGTCGTAGCCCTGAAACAGTCGCTTCCGATCATGGGCTCCGGCGGTCACGAACACGATCGGCACGTGCTTGGTGCGCTCGCTCCCGCGCATCAGCTCCGCGAGCTCGAAACCGTCCATGTCGGGCATCTGCACGTCCACCAGCGCAAGAGCGATTTCGTTCACGAGGAGGAGTTCGAGCGCCTCGGCGCCTGTGCGGGCCTTCAACAAGTGCAGCCCAGGGCCACGCAACAACGCCGCCATGGCGAGCAGATTCTCTTCGAGATCATCGACGAGGAGGAGAGTGACATTATCGTTATCGTCCATGCAATACAGTTCCTTCTATGTCGTCCGCGCGATGTGCGTCCAGTGCGATGATCCATTCAATGATGCCATTGAGCGGGGCCACGAACTGCGGCTGGGCGCTTGCGATGGCGGCCTCCGGCATTCTGCGCGCCGCTGCTTCGTCGGGCGACTGCACCGCGCACACCCCGCCATACTCCTTGATCGCCAAGAGGCCGAGGGCGCCGTCGTCGTTCGCGCCGGTGAGGACGATACCGGCAACGCGGGACCCGAACACCTCGGCTGCGGACTGAAACAGCACGTCGATGGAGGGGCGGCTGTAGTTGACCAGCGCGTCATTGGACAACGCAAGATGTACGTCCTGCGCTCCCGCGAGGTGCAGGCCGCCGCTGTCGACGTCGAGCAGCACGTGGTAATCCGGCGGCGCGATCACCAGGCCAGGCAGGAGCCTGTCTTTGTCACAGGCTTCGCGCACGGCGATGTGTGCGGACGCGCCAAGCACCTCGACGAGCAGGCTCGGTTTGTCGCGTGGGATGTGCACGACGGCGGCCATGGGCAGTGTGAATGAGGCAGGCAACGCGAACAGGATCGCGAGGAGCGC
>Ga0209181_10004588_pt1 | contig 20407 bp, 14 predicted proteins | sample MAT05_FD_187208 | JGI IMG/M metagenome (GOLD analysis project Ga0209181, IMG submission 187208) | Freshwater microbial communities from Lake Fryxell liftoff mats and glacier meltwater in Antarctica - MAT-05 (SPAdes) (version 2) | ecosystem: Environmental > Aquatic > Freshwater > Ice > Liftoff... | reverse complement strand
GGGCAAGTTCCTCCGATGTTTTGATCACGTGACGATGCCTCAGAAGGAATGCATCCGCCCATTGCTTGCGCCACGCTTCGGGATTCGCTGCAAAACTTTCACTCCACCGGAGCTTCTCGCCAAGGGTGCGGGCGACATAATCCATATGGAGCGGCGTGTCGTCGTCGTCCCAGCCGAGAACGCGGAGTTCGGCAAGGCCGGTATGTTCCTGCTCCACAAAATGGGCGAAAGTAAGAGCGCGCTCGGTTTCCTCGCCCCACGTGGAAATAAAGAGGAGATCACGAGACTGCCAATGACGTCTGTCTGTAGGATTGGCTGACGCGCGTTTTTTCAAAACGAGCGATCTCAAGATGCGACGCATGACCACCACCGGGAGGCGTTTCTTCTCAAAGTTTATAAAAAAGATACCCCAAGGTTGATTCCCCGTAAGCGGCCGGAGTTGTTTGATCTCACGAATACGAACCGCAGTCTCCTTATCCAGGCCAAGGTCAGCGGGATCGTAATCAAAGGTAATTTCCTCCGTGTCCTCGGATTCGATCGGCCAATCCAATTCATCCCGAAGATAAGTCGCGAGTTCTGGCAGGTTTTTAATGGCGCGAAGCCGTTCAAGAGAGGGAGACATAGAGGTTACCAAGAATGAGGTTTTGAAAAGGTTCCTGCTTTGTCATGGAGAATGGGAGGAAACTGGCTGGAGGCGACAAAGTTGGGCCGGAGGTGCTTGTAAAACGTGGCCTGCTTTTTCAACACCGTGCAAGGGTGGCGCTGCGGGTTGAGCACTCCTACTGGAAGATGTAATTCCTCTATAATGATCCTCACTGGTTCCAGAAGATCAGAATCGCCGCTTATGACCACTGCGCATTCAAACAGGGATTGATGGGCATCGTGTAGAAGATGAGTTGCGAGGTTTACATCGGAGCCCTTTTCCTCGGTCTTGATAACCTCCACGGTCGAAGGCTGGCCCGGCTGGGGATTAGCCAGCGGCATCCGGACATTCTTGGTCAGAAAATGGCCGAGAATGATTTTTAGGTCGGGAATAGTGCGTAATGCCCTTAAATACGTTTCCTGACGCAGGGGTTGATCGGGATCGTTGGGGCGCGGGTTTAGTTTGGCGGTGAAGTATTTGATTCCTTCAATGGTATGGTGCGGAGCAAGGTGTTTCACCGCGAGTTCCAGGGGATTCAGCCATTTATAAGGAGTGCTCCGGACACTGCCGAAATACAGATTGAAGCCGTCGATATAGATACGAGTCTTCATCAGCAGGCGGAAAAAGAAAAACAAAGGCCAGCGTTTGCACGCTGGCCTAGGACCGCCTCGCCGAAGCTACTACGGGGGTTAACAGTAGGAAACTGGCCGCAGTGCGGACCCAAAGTCAAGGATGGCTTTGCAACAAGATTCATGGGTCAGTTCAGCTCCATCCAGCATTTCAAAACGGGTCTGGCCCCGATGGGAGCCTGCACCTGTTTCAAATAAGTGTTTTTAATGTGTTTTTCCACCTTGAGCCGGATGTCGCGCAAGGTGGGTTGCTCAATCGCTAGACGTCTCGGGGTCTCCACGGTGCTGCGAATGACTTCAGCAATCCTCGATACTTCTTCAAGGACCTGTCCACCTGCCACATCGTAAAGATACCAGCCGGTGCGTCCTGCCTCCCCTTCCCATGCCTGCTCCGGTGGAAGGGTTTTATCCTCCGCAGGAAGGCGGTAACATAAAAAGACAGCTTGTGTGCCGGGCTTAAGATGTTCTTTGCCGCTAAAGAGGCGAAGTGGGGCGGAATTCAAGAATGGTTCCAAGGCTGGATTCTCACGAATGAGTTTTTGGTATTCCAAATGCAATCTTTCCATAGGGGATGCCTCCCCTTCATAGGAATGGGTAAAATCGCGCATGGCATCGAAATCATCCTCTGGCTTGAGAAGCTTTTTGCCTTCAATACCAAACACCTTGGAGATTCGCAGCGTTTTGTAGGCGACTTTTGAATACAGATTCAAAAGATCATCCAACTCGTCGGGCGGGAGAAAATTCCAGTAAATGATTTTGCCGCGAAGAGCCTCCTGGTCGGGATGATCGGCAAGAAGCTGCTTTTCCACCTCTGGATTAAAGCGGCGATCCACACGACCAATACGCTGCATCAAACGCACAGGATTCCAGTGAAGATCATAGTTGATCAAACGGGTGGCATCCTGAAGGTTCAAGCCTTCGGAGAGGACATCGGTCGAAACGAGAACTCTGATTTCTTTGCGTCCTGATGTAGGCTTTGGCGTGAAACTTCCGCTTTGCATACACGCGGCATTCAATCTGTCCCTTCCGTAGAGCATCAACAATTGCAAGAGCCCCATTGAGAAAGTCATTCGCTTCCTTGGCTTCTTCGGCACTGGCATCCAGCTTTTTAGTAATGCGATCTTTCAGTCCTTCCAAAAGCGCCCTTTTTGTCCTGGTCGTAACTTCGTTCCCCATCAAAATCCGCATTTTCTGGAGGTTCTGCCATTTTCCATCCAAAGCCAGCAACGCTCCTATTTCGAAATACCCGGTGGCGATGTCGAAGCCGCTCGCGATCTCAGTCCAGTCATAAAGATACTTCAGGCCTTTCCACGCCGCATCACTGTTATCGACGATAAAAAGTTCTCCGCCTGATTTTCCGGTTTCACTCATGGGTCGCGCTTAGTAATCAACCACAGTAAGAAAGCCAATTCATTTATGAGATATGAATTGAGGAAATGGCCTACTCAGCGACAAAGAAATGGGATTGCTCAGACAAAAGCTCTCTCGCCTGAAAATAAAAGACGCCGCCCGCGCGTGGCTGGTTTAATGAAGATTCCGATGTGCCCGGTTTGGTGGGAAAGTGGGAGTGGTTAGAGCCGGTCTCCGCATTCTACATTTTCTACATTCCGCTCTCGATAATTCTGGATTGCGAAAACGGCCTCCTTCGCGCAAGCAGTTGCGGTTCAAATCCACGCCATGAGAAAACTGCTCGCCGTCCTGCTCACTATTTCCGTCGTATTGCTACAGCCTGTCGCCCAGGCGGCATCTCCAACAGAACCCCGGCAACCCGGCGAACACGTGATCGTCAGCGGCGGCGTCTCGCTCTGGGTCTGGGAAAAGTGGAAGGACAACCCGCACGACAACTGGTGGATGAATTTCATCCGCGCCGCCCGGATCCGCATCCAGCAAATCCGCAAGAACGATCCCAACGCACAAATCACCTGGCTCGTATTCCGCCCCTCCTATATCTCGCGCGGGCGGCAGGACAGCCGCGATTATATCAGCCTCATCGACAGCGTTCGCACCACCTACAACATCAAGCTCATGTGGTTTAATTCCACGTCGCAATTTGTCAATTACCTCAACTTTGGCCAGCCGCGCAGTCAGGTGAAAGTTTCCAATCTTGAATTATTCTGCCACTCCAACAAGGCGTGCCTCATGTTCGACTACTCGAATCTCATCGATAGCGCCTCGAAAGTATGGCTCCACGAAAAAGATCTCGGGCAGATCAATCGCGGGATTTTCACCAGCGACGCGCTAGTGCGCAGCTGGGGATGTCATACAGGCTCGAGCATGAGCCAGAAATTTCGCCGCGCAACCGGGACACCGATGTGGGGATTGACCACCAAATCGCAATACCTGACCAATGAGCTGCCGGTCGCGGCCTCGGTTTCAGGCCGCTGGGTGCGGTAGCGCACCTTTCTTAGACTTGAAACGCCAGCCGCTTACCATGCGCCCCCCCGCCCGAGGACGAGAACATCCACGCGCCCAAGTATGCAGCGTTTAAAAAGCCGTTCACCTATGTGCTGATGGGCATCATGATTCTGTGCTCGATTGCTTTACCGGGCCTTATCTGATGTTCCCGATTTAGTTTGTTCTGCCAGACGGCTTGTGTGCCTGATTTTACAGCCAACGCTGGGCTTACGCACTGACGATCACCCTCCCAGTCGGTCGTTTTTTGATCGCTCACTATACGGATCATACAGCCCCGCTGCCTTACCTGATTATTAACACGCTTATCCGAATCGCTGTTCTCGGTTTGCTCACTTATTTAGTTGTTCGCACTGCACGACAAACCAAGGAGCTGCAACGTGAGGTCCTTCTACTCGAAGGTATTCTTCCCATCTGCATGTTTTGCAAACGCATCCGCGATGAAAAAGAAAACTGGCAGCCGTTGGAGCACTACATTAGCGAGCATACGGAAGCCGACTTCAGCCACGGACTATATCAGGAGTGCGCCAAAAAGCATTACGGCGATTTCCTCCCCAAGACATGATCTGCAATTCCGCGTGTTCCTTGACCGCTCTGCGCAGCCAGAAATTATTTTCCTCAACCTCTCTCTAAAACGCCATTCCAAAGCTGATGTGGAATGCGCCAGAATGGTCGTTTTCCTTCGGGTCAGGATTATAGCCGTAATCCATTCGAATCGGCCCGATCGGCAGTTGATAACGAAGTCCAAGCCCCACGGCATATCCCATTTCGTCCAGCGAAGGCGTGTAATCAGAAGATAAATTTCCTGCATCGCTAAACACCGCCCCTTTGAGCGCCCCATAAATTGGGAACTCCCATTCCACATTCAAGACCGTGTAAAAATTGCCGCCGAGTGGGTAGCCGCCCTTATCCTTGGGACCAAGGTCACGCTCTCCGTAACTGCGCACGGTATTCGCGCCGCCATTGAAGTAGCGGAGATCAATCGGGACGGACTCCGAATCGCCCGTGGGAATAATCATCCCGACACGCGCGCCCACCGCTAGGAGTGTTTTTTTCCAGGACCAGTATTGTGAGTAACGCAGCGTCGCGCGACCAAACGCCAGCTCGCCGTCCAGCGTATCCACATCCATGGTAGAACTGGCAATCCAGCCGCGCTTCGGGCTCCACGGGTCATCCCGACGGTCCAGCGTCTGGGAGAGACCAAACGCCGCAAGCACGTAGTCCTGCGGACCGATCAGCGAAACATCAATAAGCGGATTCGTAATGCTCGTGTATTCCCCCACAAAATACAAAGCCGTCTCCCAAGACTGACCGTATTTCCGGGATAAATCAAAACGGCTTCCGACACCCGAACGATCATAGCCATCCTCCTCACGCAAATCCGAGTAAAGGCGCGCACGCAAGCCCCACGGTCCATCCAGCCACCAAGGGTCGCGATAGAGCACCTCGCCTTGCAGCCCCCGCTGGGAGGATCGCAAGCCCAATGACAAAGGCCGACCGTTGCCCATAAAGTTTCTATCCCTCCAAGTCATTCCTACGATTCCTCCGTCATAGCTGCCATAGCCCAGCTCCATACTAAACTCCCGCGACTGCGCTTCTTCGGCCTCGATTTCCAGCCGCAGTGTATCTCCGCCCTCCGGGATTGCATGCACCCGGAATTTTTTAAACAATCCGCTCCGCATCATCTCCCGGTTGCGCTCATCAATCAGCTCCTGATTATAAATCTCACCTTTCAAATGCCTGAAACGCTTTGGCAAAAACTCAGGCGAAAGACGCCCGGAGTTTTTCACAAAAATCCGTCCTACGCGATAAACCGGACCCGGATGACAGTCGAAAGCCACAGCAACACGGCCTACTGTCGCCGTATCCACATCAAAAGCGACAGCAACCTCCGCCGCAAAGTGCCCCTTGTTTTTGTAAAACTCCACCAACAGCTTCGCTGCGGTATCTGCAGCAAGCGGAGTGAAATCCTTACCGCTGGAAAGATCCAAGGCTGCAATCAGCTCCTCGCGTGCATAACGAGGATCGCCCGTAAAACAAATCGTTCCAAACGTGTAATGAACGCCCTCTTGAATGGTCAGCGCAATATCCGCAAGTGAACCATTTCCGGAAAAATCCACGCGTTCCGTGACCTCAGCATCCAGCCATCCTTGGGAGCCATAAACACCCCGGATACGATCCATCCCTTCCGTCAGCCAGTCGGGGTAATAAGGCAGCTTCACCTCCAGCAGCTTTTCCGGATCCACTCCGAGCATATACTCATAAAGCGTCTTGGAATCGATTCCGTGATTTCCAGAAAAGGTCAGACTCCGGACGATGCTCTGAGGCCCCTCCGTAACCGTTATCGCAATACTCCCATCCCGGAGCTGCACATCCGCTTTGGCCTCCAAAAATCCCTGCTTCCGATAGTGGGCGGCAACCACCCACTCCACGTCATCCGCCATCGCGGCATTAAAGTTCGCGGGCGTGGTATCGTCGAACTGCTTCACCAACGCCGCCTTCAGATCGCTCTCGGAAATCCCCTTTGCTCCGGAAATCTGAATAGGCAACGCCTCCCCCCATACCGCAGCGTTCAACGCCAGCCAATACACCGAAACGAGCCATCCCCGGAGAAGCCGGAAGAAATAGCGCGTGCCACCCATTGAGTTGCCGTTGTTGTTGAAAGCAAAATCCATCATCTGAATCTGATCACGTATCGCAAAAGCCCGCTAAACTGACCGTCCAAATCTACATCGCCGATCAAGTAGAACCGCTTGCTCAGCTTGACGCTTGTGCTGACTTCTGGGCGTCCGGTCCTTGCGTCCACACTTCCCACATCAATCTGAAAATTATTGACGAACCATTCATTGGAATCCTTTCCATCCGATGGCGGGTTGCGTTTAAACACTTTTCGATACCATTTCTTCAGCACCAACACCGCAGCGCGAGCCGCAAGCGCCTCCGAGCTTTTGCCGATTTCTCCTGTGGTCGTGCCAGTGGTTAATAGCGCCAGGATGTCTTGTTGTGGCAACGGCGGTTCACTGAATAAATCGAGTCTGGGTGCCTCTGCCGAACCACTCACATAGGCGGTAATCATATAGTTTTGGATCAGCGAATCCCCCTGAATATCCAGCATGGGATTGAAAGGATCGGCTTTAGAAAAAGTCACCCAACCGCTATTCACAGTCAAACTCCCCACCGGCAGGTTGCCCCGGAAATCTCGGATTTCCGCGTAGCCGTCGAGATAAGGCTCCAGACCAGTCCCATTTAAACGGAGATCCAAAACAATTTCTCCGCGCGCCACATTTCCTCTGATTAAAAACGGGTCGTCGTCGCGAGTGCGAATAGCCACATCAAGCTTCCAGTCGCGCAACGGAGGATTTGGAAACGAAATATTGAGCGGCTTCGAGATGGAGCGCACCTGAGGCTTGGGCTGGCCTGGTAAGGAAAGCGGGAGAATATCGATGTCTTTCAGAAAGCGGCTCTGCGTCACGAAAACCTCCCCTTTCAACGTCGCCGTATTGAGCGGACCGATTAACTGGATATCCGTATCCGCACGCACTGTGAGGTCTTCATTCCGCAGGATAAGCACTTTCTTCGACTGGAGACGGAGATCCAACTGAAGCGTTGCGCCGGGCTCAAATTTCGCCCCGCCGCTGAGACTGAATGTCCCCCCACCGATACTCCCGCTAAAGTTCGCGATGTTCACCCGATCCTCCTCCAGATTGATCCTCGTTTTCAGTCCACTCACCTTCGGCGCTGTCTCGCTCACCATGCGCAACACATGCACCTCCACATCCAGATATCCCTTGATGTCCGGCTTCCCGATCGTTCCAGCGATTTTAATATCAGCCGCCGCACTGCCATCGAGCCGGGCGATACTCGGAACAAAGGAGGTCAGGAAATCCAGTTTGGTAGAGGGCAGCACCACTGCGCCCTGAAGCGGCAGTGCTGTCAGCGTCTCCGGTTTCTTCAGCAAATCCAGCAGGACAAAAGGCAGCGACGCCGTGGCTTTCAGCGGCTGTATATTCTTTTGTGTGATACTCAAATCCGCAGCCAGTCGCGCCGACGAAAGCGTCAGCTTTAGTTTTAACGCCGCCGGATCGAGCTGCAAAAGCCCTTCGCCGGACAAGCTGCTAATACCGAGATGAAGCTCACCCACTGGACTTGCAAGGGTGCCGCTCGCTTTCAGGTTGAGATCGAGCACGCCCGTTACCGGGGGCTTACGTCCAAAAGACTGGAACAACTTCGGCAGATCGAGATTCGTGGCGGTAACACTCGCAAGCAACGGTTCATCTTCAGCCAGCATTTGACCATCCCACTTGGGCTTAAACGGAAGCTCCAGACTCCCTTCCAGCACCGGCTTTCCATCCAGCTTGATCACAAGCTTGTCTGTCTTGATCACCCCCGACTCAAGCCTGACGCCTCCGCCCAAGCTCGCCTTGTCGGCCGCAATCAAAAAGTCGGCGATGTCCAGACGCCCGGGCGCGTAATCACCGGAAACCTGCGCGACATCCAGCCGCAGCGTATCCACATATGCGTCTTTGGCATCGAGTTTAAATGTGCCCTGATGCTTCTCCGCAAAGTCTCCTTCCCCACTCCACGTCAGATTCGCCTTTCCGAAGAGCTTCATTTTCATGCCAAGCGCTGCAAGTAATGGATCCAGTTTTCGCAGGTCATGAAAATCACCCGTCAGCTTCGCCTCGTAAGTGGAAAGCCGGAACTCCTCCGCCATCTTCACGCTTCCCGACGCCGAGATCGTCCCTGCATCCGCAACGCCTAGTTGAAACTGTGAACACTGAAGCGTTCCATCCACGGCACGAAAATCAGCCGTTAAATCACCCAAGCTCGCATCCGCAAACTTTAGGTTTTCGCCTTGCAGATGCAGAGTGCCTTCAGGTTTTAGGTTTTCCAAAGTGATATCTGCATTCCCCGTAAGACTCCCGCGAAGCAGCGCTCCATTTACTTTCAGACCCATCTGCTCCAGTTCAGGCGCATTGATCGCAAGCCGGAACGCTGTCCCGGTCTCCGCTAGCCCATAGCCGTCATCCTTCAAAAACAGTCCGCCGCTTGCCTCCACGACGTTCCTGCCACGAGTAAAATTAATCGTCTTCACGACAAGCTTGCGATCGCCAAAGTCGCCTTCGGAAAGGAGACGATCCATCAGGACGTCGCCAATTTGCGCATCCGTAGCCTCGACCGTGTATTGCACAGTCAGCGAATGCAGCGCGTCACCGAGCGTCTCCACGCCGCGCTGGGCGTTGAGTTTTGCATTCAACGTCTTGATCGTATTTGTCCCGTAATTCAGGTCGCCGCCCTGCACCACGGCATCCGCCGTAATACGTCCGCCGCCGATGGAAAGGATTCCTTCTGATTGCAAACTCCCCTGCAAGCCCAGCTCCCCAGGAAACTTGGATAAATCGGACGCGTTGAGCTTGTAAGAAATTTTACCGTTAGCCTTATGGATATCAGGTTCCGTCGGAGAAATCTCCATCGCGCCTTCCGCCTCAAAGTTCAGTCCGTCCGCATGGATTTTGAGCGTCTTCAATCCCATCACGCCCTTGTTCCAATCTGCCCGCAACTCAGCATTTCCAGTCAGACTATGTTCCGTAGCCTCGGAGTGCGCCTGAAGCGACAGACTCCCCGTCCAGCTCTCCACCTTTTCGGGAACGCCAATGAGACTCAGCTTTAAATCATCCAGCACAGCCGACACCGGCGAAATCCCGCCAGCCATTTCGATCACCTCTTTCAGTTGGATAGCGGAGGAAACCAGCGTGATCGCCAGCGCCTGCGGATTCGCGTCCGGAGCCACACGCAGCGTAAACTGACCGTCTGCTACCGCGACTTTGATTTCCAGCCCGCCATCCGGGAGCGCCTCACTACGATGAGTGAGCAATAGCCGAACAATCTCCAGCCGCTCAGCAACTCGGAACTCTTGAATCAAAAGCCCCTGAGCATCGTGCTGGAAAGGCACTCGGATTTCCCCGGTAGTCAGCCCCCCAGCAATGCTCAGATTTTTCCAGCCAAACTCGCCCCCGCTCCCTCGTGACGCCTTGAGGCTCAAGGCATCCACGCTAAACTGGTCTTTCACCGCTAGGCTGACACTACCCAGATTGATTTGCCCGGCAGGTAAATCGAGCCCCTTCAGGAGCTCATTGAATTGCACCGCAATCGGCTTGCTTGGTTTATCCGGCCCCGAGTCCTGCGGCGTCAGCACACCGTTTATAGTGGCAATATCTACCCGCTTCAAAGCCTGTCTCCAATCACCCCGGAACAGCTTCCACAAATCGTAGTCCACATACAGCCGGTCCAGCGTAAGCGATTCCACCGCCCCCAGCCCGGAGCCATCGTCGCGAACCTTCACATCGCGCAACTCCAGCGTGCTCCACACATTCCCGGATACCTTAAGATCGAGCACAAGATGCTCTTTCCCAGCCAACCATTGTGCCGCCCAGCGCCCTCCCACATGCAAAATCGGACGGTGAAAAATCAGGGCCATCAGCAACCCCCACATCACCCCACGAATCACCCGTCGCAGAATCAATCTGCGCTTGGAAGTAGGTTTGGATGTTTTCGGATCAGTCATGAAGAAGCGCAATCCCTAGCAGTCGATGGAAAGTCACACCACAGCAATCCCACAAGCGAACGCTGGCTTTTGAAAATGGTTTTTCAGACTACTGTAGTCCGCCCTATGTCGTGAGACCTATCAATGAAGCGTTTCCATTGCCTGAGAAGCAGCGGGAATCGGCTTCCGTCTCTCAAGTGTGGGTTTAAAATTGCCGAACGCCTCATAATGATAAGTTGCGTTCTGTTGGGCGGATTACACTAGTATTCAGTAATACCTAAATTTTCGGATATAGCCTGGTAAGTTTTATGCGTGCGTCCTCTGTAGTGAAGTGCCAGTTGATTGGAGCGCCGCGTTGATTGCGACTCCTTTGCCAAGCGGCGACTTCGCGTCGCATGGTCGCGAAGTCCGGGAGACGGCGATCAAGGCACTGGCGGGCGAGGGCACTGAGTTCGATCTCGGCGATATTCAACCAACTGCCATGTTTGGGTGTATGATGAATTTCTAGCCGCTCAGCCAAACGGCGCGCTTGTGCTGGCGGAAAGGTGGCATAAAGCGATGCATGTCGTGGGTATTGAGATTATCCATGACGAGGCGAACCTTGATTGCCTTGGGGTAACGCTCATCGAGTATGGCCTTGATGAAGTAAGCCCTATCCTGCCGGGTGCGTCGCTCGGTTACCTCGACGTGACGGCGTCCGGCCAGCGGTTCAACTTTGACGAAAAGCGTAGCCACTCCGTTACGGACGTATTCATGATCAATGATCTGGCCGTGTCCTGAAGCCATTGAAATGGGGGGCTCCACCTCGCTGACCAACTGTTTGCTGGACTCGTCCATGCAAACAACTGGATAGCGTGGATCAAGGGGCGGTCGGAATACCTCCAACACATCCTCCAACACATCCTCCAACACATCCTCCAACACATCCTCCATGACGGCGACAAACGCCGCATTCTGATCAGGCGGGATCTTCCAGTATTTGCTTAGGTGAGGCTTAAGCGCATTTTTTTTAGCGAGCGCTGCACAGTCATCGTAGAGACGGAATTAGCGATCTTTAACTCGACGAGTTTGTTGGCCAGAAGCCGCACCGTCCACCGTCGGAATCCATCAGGAGCTTGGGAACAGGCCAGAGCGGTCAGGCGGGCGTCGAACTCGCCGTCAAAAACAGCCTCCCTTGGTTTAGGTTGCGCTTTGCGCGCAAGTGCCGCGTCTAGGCCCTCCTCAATAAACCGTTGCTTGAGGTGTTCGATAGTGCGCGAAGTGACGCCCAAAGCGGTGGCAACATCCGCCACTTTCCATGGATCGCCCCACTCGCCCGCGTCGCACAAAAGCAGGGCACGTGCGTAGAGAAACTTTGTCGCCGTAGAATTGCCACGACGTGTCAGTTCGGTGAGTTGTTCGCGTTCTTCCTTCGTTAGGGTAACTTTATATCGGTTGGCCATGCCGGGAATTTAGACCGAATTCGCCAACTATAATACGAAAATATTAATGTTATATGATACTAGTCACCCGAGGTCACCACGGGCGGATCCGTGTTCTTGGATTCCGTCGGGACATGCACTGGCGGATCGAGTGATTTGCGGACCGGCTGCGGCGCACCCACTGCGCGACGGTAGTTTTCCACCGCTTGTAAAATCGATTGCGCCAGCAACTGACGATAGTTGGAGCTGGCGATCAATTTTGCATCCGCCGGATTGCTCATGAATCCGCCTTCCAACAACACACCCGGCATTTTCACATCGCGAATGACAACGAATCGGGCGCGCTTCAACCCACGATCAAACAGCCGCGTTTTAATCACCATCGAAGCATGCGCAGATGTCGCGAGTGCGATGTTCTGGGCGTCAAACGCATTGCCAGCGCACTCTACGAGATCGGTGACAGCTGGTCCGTCGGACATCATCGAAGGCACACCGCGCGGCGCGAGCGTGTAGGTTTCCACGCCAGTCCCCCACCCTCCTGCATTGAAATGAATGGAGATAAACAGCGCGTTCTTATGCTGATTGGCGATCTTCACGCGCTCATCGAGCGGCACGAAATAATCGCCGCCGCGTGTCAGGACGACTTTATAACCTGCCGCCTGCAAAAGCGCCTTTGCCCGCATCGCCGTATCGAGTGTGGAGGCCTGCTCCGTTCCGAAAAAACTGGTCGCTCCTTTGTCATGACCGCCATGCCCGGCATCCAGGATGATGGTTTTCACCAAGTCCGCCCCCTTGATTTTACCGGGCCTCATCACTGGCTCCAAGAGCTTCACAAGATCCATGCGTGAGATACACACACTGCCTTTATGCGCCACAAGCGGATAGCTCAGGATGAATTTGAGATTATTGATGAAGAGCTCCTGGGAATCTTCCTTACCTCGCAAACTGCGCGCACTACTGCTGGCAGTAACCTCTTTTTCGTGCCGCTTTAAATTGGGCAACCCGTAAAATGCCGCGACATTTTCCATCGTCACGTAATCACGCCCATCAAGCTGGTACACGGTCCAGTCCGTCGCACCGCGCATTTGCACGCTGCACCCCAGTAAAATCAAGATCAAGGCACATAGCCATCGCATCGTGCGCGGAAAATAGGTGGAGGAGTCCGAGGCGCAAGCATTTCCCCGGCGCATTTCACAAGCAAAAATTAAATGCAGCTTTGATATTTCACCATCATACCCTATCAAGCGGGCACTCCCCTTATGAAACTACGTGATTTTGGAATACTGGTTCTTCTACTGGCAATCGGTGCATTTATTTACTGGAAGTATTTCAAGCCTGAACCTCCCAAGCCAACTCCAGAATCCGCACTGGCTGCCACACCTGCCGCCATCCGGCGTCTTTCCACACTGGCAGACAAACACATCGATTCCATTTTTTCGCCGCTCGACGACAAGGCCGCTCTCATGCCCCATCAGGAACTTCGCAAGCTGCGGGAAAACCTGGCTGACGATGCCACCAAAGCCTCTCCAGAGGAACGTCCACTCTACCAGACAGCAATCCAACTTTGCGATTCATTGTTGAAGGCAGTGAAGGAACGGGAGAGTTCATCCTCGAGTCTGGCAGCACTGCATTCCACGCCTCACAGCACGTCCCTCAGCGACAACAAAGATAAAAGCAAGGATGCTGCGGACAAACAACAGTTGTTCGAAACGGGGATTAAGCAGCGCTGGGTGGAAAATTCAAAAGGCTACCGAGATCAAGCTGCTGCACTCTACAAACGGCTACGAGAAGAGGAGCGGAAGCTGAATGCCCAGGACATCGGAGACGCCCCCGTAACAAAGCCCGCTCCTTAGGAGACTGTTGAAATACACAACTACGCATTTCGGTGGGGCAAAATCTTACTCTTTGTCTTACTCGCTCTCAGTGACCGAGTTTTAAGTGTGAAGTTTTAAGAAAAGGCAGTCCTCATCCATCGTCTGCCGCTCCAATCAACCATCAACTATCACCAATCAACTGCGTTTGATGGCGTAAGAGCAAGACAGCCGAGCAAAGCGAGACAGACGTGGGGGTAAGCAGGTCAAAAAGTAAGAACCTTCGGTTTCATTCATCCCATCCATCCACGAGGTTTTTCAACAGACTGTTAATAGAGGTCGAGCTTAGTGCTTCAACAAGCTATTAAAACACCCCACCAACCTCCCATTCTTCAACGAGGTTTTTTGAAAGCTCACCCAGAAAGCGTGACGGGCGTTGCATCGGGTCTCCGTAGCCATTTGAAAAACTCATGCACGGGTAGGTGAGATATAGTTCGTCCTTGGCGCGAGTCACTGCGACGTAGAAAAGACGCCGCTCCTCCTCGATAGCCTCGTTCGATTCCAACGAACGCGATCCCGGAAATTTCCCGTCTGCCAGCCAGATCACGAAGACAGCTTTCCACTCTAGCCCCTTCGCCTGATGCACGCTGCTCAACACTACTTGCTCCTGATCCTCCTTCGGTGCGGTCGCCTCGTTGTCGAGATTGGTGAGTAACGCAAGCTGATCCAAAAACTCCTGCGCACTGGTATATTGCTGCGCAAAATTGGCGAGCGTGTTCAAGTCCTCCAAGCGCTGTTCATGGTTCGGGAAATTCTGCTTCGCGTAATCTTCATAAACCGCGTCCAAAACCGTCTCGATCATTTCGCCCGGTGACGCCATCTGCCCGTCACGCACCAATTCATCCAGCGTGTAAACAAGCTGTAGCCAAGTCTTCGCCGCTTTCCCAGGAACCTTGAGAGGCTCCAGCAGTTCCTTCACTCCGGGACCTCCACTCCACGGATTCCCACTTGTCACAGGAAGCGCCTGTGTCGGCTCCTCTCCCTCGGGAGCAATCGGTGTTTGATCTGTAGCAACCGGTTTGAAATCCAATTTTGTCGTCACTGCTTTAATAACCGCACTCCAAAGCGTGTCCGCCGAGCGCGGACCAATCCCGGGCAGCAGTTTCACCACGCGTTTGAAAGCTACTTCGTCGCGTGGATTTACGATCCATTTTAAAATCGCGCCTACATCCTTCACGTGTGCCTGCTCAAAAAAACGCAACCCGCTGGTGATTTGGAACGGAATGCCGCGTCGCGTCATTTCCATCTGCAACTCCATCGAATGAAAATGCGCACGATACAGCACGGCAATCTCGTTGAGTTCCATCCCTTCCTCATGCAGTTCCAGAATGCGCTGGGCAACAAACTGCGCCTGCTGGGCACTGTTGCCCAAGGGAACGAGCGCGGGTTTCACGCCGGATTCTGGACGCACACTCACCAGATGCTTTTCAAACTGCTCCGTGTTCGCAGCGATGGCGGCGTTTGCGACCTCCAACACTTCGGGAATGCTGCGGTAGTTCGTCTCTATCTTATACACCTTGGCACTAGGATACCGCTTGGGAAAATCCAGGATATTGCGGAAGTTCGCACCGCGCCAAGAGTAGATGCTTTGCGCATCGTCGCCCACAGCCATGACGTTCTGATGTCGCGCTGCAAGGATTTCGATAAACCCACTCTGGAGATGATTGGTATCCTGATATTCGTCCACCAGGATGAACTGAAACTGCCGCTGGTAATGTTCCGCAAGCTGGGGATACGTGAGCAACAGCGTCACGGTCTTTTCCAGTAAGTCATCAAAATCCATCGCGTTTGCCGCCTTTTTGCGAAGCTCATATTTTTTTCGCGCATCGGCGATCTGCTCAGTGAACTCCAATAAATGCGAGTGCTTTTGCTCCAATACCTGCTCGAGCGGGAGATTGGTATTGAGCTGATAGCTCAGAATATCAGCAATCACTCCCGCCTTCGGAAAGCGCTTTTCTTTTGGATCAAAACCCAGCGTGAGGATCACATCAGCCATCATGTCTTCCGCGTCCTCCCGATCCATGATGCTGAAGCCCGCTGCAAATCCGGCTTCATTCGGGTGACGCCGTAGGACACGATTTCCGATACTGTGAAACGTGCCGCCCCAGAGCCGGGTCAGATCGTTCGGAATCAAAGACGCCACGCGATCCAACATTTCGCGGGCGGCTTTATTGGTAAAAGTAAGGAGTAGGATGTGCTGCGGCTGAACCCCATTTTCCACAAGGTAGGCAACACGATAGGTCAGGGTCCGTGTCTTTCCTGAACCCGCTCCAGCAAGCACCAGCGCTGGCCCCGGCGGAGCCAGCACCGCTTCGAGTTGCTGCGGATTCAACTCCGCCGCAAAATCAATGCGTGGAGCAACCGGACCGGAGCGATGAAGCGTATATTGTCGTGCCATTCAGAAGAGCAGGCGTTTTCGTTGCCGGACGGCGAAACAGCAAGTTCATACTTGGAGACAGCCGCATGTCGGATTGCAGCAACAAGATGAAATTTGATTCTACGCTTATCCTTAGGAGGCTGCTGAAATACTCAGCGAACATTTCGCTGGGGCAAAATCTTACTCTTACTCTTGCTCTTGACCTTGATCTTACTCCCAGTCGGATTTTCCTCAAGGCTGGGTGCCAGAACGGAACTCACCCATATCGATATCACCTTGCTGCGCTACGAGCACGACCCCGTTGCCCGCTTTAAATGCACCTGGGACAGAAACACCAGCCGGACCTGTAGTCACACCTGTAGCATTTAATGCTCCGCTCGCTTCAACATCGCCGTTCCAACGCACTACGAGCGCATTCTGCCGCACGGTTTGATTGGTCGCCGCATACTGGGCCAGCGGCAGACGGTTTCCATTCGCATCTTTCTGATATCCACTCCCGACGACAAACGCCGCTCCTGTCTCAGGCGTAGCTGCCGCTGGAGCCGCATTATAAGCGCCGACCACAAACTGCGCCGCCCCGCCGCTGCTCACTCCCGTCCCAATCGCCGCCCCATTATCCCGCCGCACCGTCATTGCATTCTGCTTCACCGTCGGCCCACCAAGAGTCTGGTATCCATTTCCCAGGACAAAAGTCACACTCGCATCATTAAACGCCGTCGTATCCATCTCCGGAACCGCTGGGAATACTTCATTACACCTTCCAATCACCGTCTGATTCGCCCCATTCGCCTCGGTAGAACGCCCAATACTGATCGAATAAAACCCACGAGCCCTCGGCCCACCATTCCCAAAAGCTACCGCAGACAACCCCTCAGCACCAGCACCCACGCCTATTGCCACACCATTATTAACTCCTCCCACTGGCACTATTGCAGGTCCATTCGCTCTGCTCATACTACCAAGCGCCACAGAAGCCGTTCCAGCACTTGCCGCAGAAGCTCCAACCGCAATACAGCTCCCACCATTAGCATTTGCAGTCATACCTAAAGCAATAGCTCCGGTATTATACGCCCTACTATTTTGCCCTAAAGCCAATGTAGGCATAAAGCCACTCGTTGCCGCACCTGGTCCAATAGCCACCGTATAGCCTGCTGCCGTAGTAGCTCCGCCCGCTAAAAGCAGTGTATTGGTAGAAACATTTACTGGCTGTGTAAGAACGTTTTTCCCCGCAACCGTTAACGAACCACTCACCGCTACATTCCCTGCTTGGTCTTGCGCTAGAAGGCTGTGGGTTAACCCGTTTTGACCGAAAATTTGAACACTTGCAGTATTTGAATCAATAACCACGCTTCTGCCTTCGCTCCCAAATACGCTCAATTTTCCATCCATACTCAACGCCATTTGATTTTTCAGATTAGTTCCTCCAATCCCTGACGTTTGCCAGCGCCATTCTGAGCCAGTGCCTGCACTTTCAATTAGAAATGTCCCGATCGAATTTAGGCTCACAGGATCAAGGACATTATAGCCTAGATTTAATGAACCTGCATTAATGTTTCCGCTTTTTAAATCCAAAGACAGTTCCGGTGACCCTGCTTGCGAGCTTCCTAAGGCACCTATATTATTGGTATTGTGCTCTATACTTAACCAATTGGTTGCCAAAGTCCCCGCCTCTAAAGGTGAAAGTGAAATTGCTATGTAAAATAAAAGATGACGCTTCATTGGCCACTCCTACTCAATATCCACAGAGTAAGTCAATAAACTACTGAAACAAAGATACTTACTAAGACTCAGAAAAGCCTCACAATGTACGGAAGCGACTGCCAAACAAGTATGCTACACCTACAAGAGCAAGTATTGCTGAATGTGGTTCGGGGATGTTCGTCTGCGACCCATTTCCGAGGCTATCAGCATCAAAGCCGCCTGAGTTTATGGTAATAAGGGGATCATATAAATATTCCTCCAGATCCGCGGGAGTGCCATCTGTTATCAATAAAATACCACCATATTGTGCACTATATGATCTGGTAAATTCACCATATCGTTGACTTCCGCTAAGGCCGTTAGCGGCAGTTATTGAATCAAAGTCCGTAGCTTGGAGCCCTGGAAACCAACGCAATCCAAATGCTCTATTCGTAGGATAAACCTGCTGTATTCATTTCCCAACTACGGCCAAATACTCCAGCCGTATCGTTGCCGTCTGTTAAATCAAAGGCTTTGGTTGACGGGAACAAAGCATTATCGGAATTTCTTATAACCGGAATATCCAAGACTGTGTCGTCCCCGCTTACCTAATGATTTAGGCCAGTCGTCATACCGTCATTAACGTTGATTGAATTAAAAACACCGTCTGCTCCTAAATCTACTAACTGCAGAAGAGTTCCAGCAGTTACTGCAACACCAGTTCGTTATTCAATCTTAGAGCCTGCACATTGAATACCATTGATGCTTGATAATTACTTACTGCGTGATAAATAACAAATACAGTTATTACCGAGATTTTACTACGTATATGCATATATTCTGTTAGTGATTGGCTTATAAAAAAGGGCGCATGCTAATAAGCATGCGCCCTTTAGTTAAAGTATTTCGACTTATTGTTTACGGCGACGAATGCCGCAAAGTGAAACAATACTGATCAGTGCTAACAAAGTGGAGCTTGGTTCTGGAACTACAGTCTGTGAAGCATTTCCGAGGATATTAGCATCTAAACCGCCTGAGTTTATGGTGATAAGTGGGTCATATAAAAATTCCTCTAGATCAGCAGGAGTACCATCTGTTATCCATAAGATGCCACCATACTGTGCACTAGATTGTCTTGTAAATTCACCATATCGTTGACCTGAAGCAAGACCGTTTGCGGCGGTCAAAGCATCAAATGTGGAGGCTTGAATCCCTGAAAACCAGCGTAGACCGAAGGGCCTATTTGTAGGGAAACCTGCAGTATTCATTTCCCAACTACGACCAAATATTCCTCCTGAACCATCAGCACCGTCCGTTAAATCAAATGCTTTGGTTGATGGGTATAAAGCGTTATCTGAATTTCCTATTACAGCTATATCCAAAACCGTGTCATCGCCACTGACCCAACGATTTAGACCAGTTATTCCGTTGGGATCGGTAGGCGCAACGGTAATTTGATTAAAGACACCATCGGCTCCTAGGTCTACTAACTGTAGGAGTGTTCCTGCAGTTACAGCGTTTCCACTTTGATCATTCAATCTCAGAGCTTGCACATTGAAAACCATCGAAGCGTGAGTAATATTTACAGAAATCAAAATTGCTATTGCGGCAATAAGCGCGAATTTCTTTGTCATTATTAGGGAGGGGAAAGGGTTGGTTTGGGAAACTAATTGGCTTTGTTATATGTTAGTAATTCGCGTCATTTACCCAGTCTTTACCAACACTGTTTGCTTTTTTACGAACAATATAAGCTTGGCCTGGCTGCAAGAAGGTAGTTTGACCAACAGTTGTGTTTCCAACGTTATTTGTATCTCTCCATCCTTGGCCGCCTACATATACATATCGCGCAGTAGCAGCCCTACTAAAGCCACTGCCCGCAGTCCAAGTCAGCAACTCATCTTGTCTTTGGTTGATGATGATTGCGCTTGTCGAATGTTTAATGAAGCTTTGTGTTGAATCGGGATGCGCCAATCCAGAGTCATCCAACTTCACAGGCGCTGGCCTATTAATTGATATAAATATATCGTTTCCATTAGAAGCATCTCCTCCAGGAACAAAACTTATCATTTTATTCATCACAACCCACCCAGTATTTGTTAATTCAATGCTTCCTGCATTTCGATTCCTTACAACAAACGCCTCGTTTGGACGCAGAACCCAATCAGCTACTGTAGCAGGTTGGGTTGGAGGCGCCGCACTTGCAGTCCATGAACTTGTTCCAGTTACATAAAACACATTTAAAGCTGCTGCTTTATTTATTCCCAAAGCGGTATAGCTGGTAAATTTGATTTCATCACCGACCGTTGTCATTGCAGCCACTGCGCGACCCTCCAAAATAGGTGTTCCGCTGGCTGCTGGATTTTCAAATACGTCACGTATTCTGAAGTAAGGGCGGATTTTAATACCGTCACCGATTGCTAGTGCTGCCATTGCATTTCCAGGGAGAGCGTGAAGCAGAAGGCTGTCACCCTCCGTATCCAACGTGAGAGTATTGGTGCCATTGGCTGTCACTTTGTAATACAATCCGCGAAGCGCACCGGAAGTAAATTCAGCATAGTAGGTATCGCGCTGGCTAGGGTTCGCATACACAAATGCGCTTGCAGTCCAGTTAGGCGAGCCGGAGCCGGCGTTCACCGTGAAAGAGGTTGCAGCTATAGATCCTGCTACGGTTCCGGCGAAAACTGCATCACGCGCCATTGGCAGCGAAATGTAACTGTCCGTATTGCCGAGCAGTGTTTGCTTAACGAACCCTACCGGATCCGTTGTGGCGCTGGTTTGAGCGTGGATTGAGGGTGAAGCAGCCACTGCGAAAATTGCGGCGACGGCGAGG